>Ga0126338_10000197_pt1 | contig 27059 bp, 11 predicted proteins | sample OrbCmetagenome_2_FD_92529 | JGI IMG/M metagenome (GOLD analysis project Ga0126338, IMG submission 92529) | Coral microbial communities from Petempiche,Puerto Morelos, Mexico - Orbicella C C metagenome | ecosystem: Host-associated > Invertebrates > Cnidaria > Coral | place: Petempiche,Puerto... | reverse complement strand
GTGCGTAATTTTTGGACCTTGAATGAAAATACAACCTTGAAACATACACACTGCAAAGGGGAAAAGCCATAGCAGACTACCAAGGTAGACACAAACCGGAAGTGAACCGAGCAGGGGTGAGTACTTATGGGACTACTGTACCAGAGCTATCAACTGCGCTCTGCACTATCTGAGATTGTCTCACTACTTTTGGATGCTAACCCACCCTCACCCCTACCCAGAGTAGTCTAGTCCTCTCCCCATACCTCTCTGACCAAATAACAGTGATGATGGCATCACCATGAAATTGAAGAGTAGACAGCAGAAAAAAAAAAGAAAAAACGGGTAAAGCAGGTGCAATATCTACCTTAACACAATAACCTGTGGTGCAGAGGAATTGGCCAACTTGCTTGTCACAGTCAAAATAATTTTCTGTAGTCTCTGATTATCTGAAGCACTTTGTAACAGGCCTGTCTTGGACTGAACTTGATCATACGAATTCACAGCAATCAACACTGGACCCAAGTTTGTCTGCAAAGAGAAACAATCATAAATTAAACATAACCTATGAATATAAGACCCTGAGCCCCCTGCTACACCCCCAAAAAACCTGCAAAATAGAGAGGAGCAGGTGATCAGGATAGGATGCTGTATATGTTGCACCCATATCTGAAACTTGATCCCCACTGGAATTGTAAAGGGGAGTGAGGTTTTAGAGGCTAAAGTCTGAAAAATTAAGTAACTATGAAGCTAACATGAAATTTCCATAAGGTTGGGAGAGGGGGTTCAACATTCCCCCCTACCCCTTCCTTCAAAACAAAAACTCTTCCACAAGAGAGCATGGACAATATTTTTCTTGAGCACCACATTGTTTGATTTCAATCTGAGACATCTCTCTAATAAGTGACAAACAGAGCATTTCAATGAGAGGGTTGCTTTTTGCCCAAGTGTTAGGGTTAGGGTTGCAATTAAAATTTGGGTTATGAATGGTCATATTTTCTCAGTAAAATTCTTGGAAGGTGTTTATTTAAAACAGTACTGCAGTCTGACCCAGTACTAGATTGAACCTGGAGTTTGTTAGGACTTCAGCACATAGTCATTATGACGGGATTCAAACGAGACAAACATCTACTGCAGTTAGATGAATTTAACATACATACATAGTTTTCCCCTGCCACACTTCTCTGTTGTAGTACACCAACAACAGCATCCTCTGTGATTGGTCCACTAATATGAACTAAGTCATCTGGCACTAGACTTGTTGTATTACCATTCAGTGAATTTGATGCCATGCCCTTTGTTTTGACTGAAAGAACAAAAACACTACAAGTACAATCATTTGAAAAACGTTGAAGGCACAGTCAGGATGGATGTCAATTCACATTCAATTTTACTGGCCCCACACTCATAAAACAAAATAGGGTAATTATGCTATAGAAAGCTTGTCCACTTGCAAAAAGTTATATGTAAGAGCCCAAAAAGATCTTAAAACAGTCTGTGACAAATTAGTTACTGTCGCTATCAACCCCTGAGTAAAGAAAATCATCTGCTCTGATCAAACTATCCTGTAAAATCTATGAGGATGTACATTTTAGACCTTCAGACGCAAGAAGGGATTGTGAAGGTGAATTAATCAACATGACATCAGCGTGGGACAAAGAAAAATTCTGAGTCCCCAACAGGAATCAAACCCATGACCTCCCGAACACCGGGCGGGCACTCTATCCACTGAGCTACGAGAACTCATGGAGAGCAAGCTCATTTAACTGAGTTCATATCTGACAGGTGTCCTGCATACTGCTAGGATCAACACTATCAAAGTCATCGTGAGTGGTGATAAGTTAATAAAGATGGTGAATTTTAAGCTCAGTAATGAAATCAAAATGACATGAGCGTGGAACAAAGAAAAATTCTGAGTCCCAGACAGGAATCGAACCCATGACCTCCCGAACACTGGGCGGGCGCTCTGATCCATCCACTGAGCTACGAGAACTCGCGGAGAGCAAGAAGGGATTGTTGCAAGATGCTTATTTAAAGAATCCTTGTTGTGATATTAAGATGTCCTTGTTAAGATCTTAAAGAGCTACATGTACATGTACTTGTTATGATCATGACAAAGACCTTACAAGACCCTTTAGGATCTGATGAAGATTTTACCAGGATGATAATAAAAGATCCTTTACACAATCTAGTAAGAACCTTGATAATCCTTGTGATCATGGCCAAATCCTTAAAATTTTACATTATTATTGTCAAGAAAATCCTCAGAAGATCCTTAGGGCCGATTTACACGGTACGACTTTGTTGCACACGACAAGCTTACGACAGGCCTATGACATGACTTAGGACCATTTACCCGCACACAACATTTTCAGTTACAAAACTGAATATGCAAAACTATTTGCACTGGGATTCTCGGAGTGAAAGTTCTAACAAACGATAAACAAATATTTTGGCAGTTCTGTGCTTTGAAAACCTTCCTAATGAGATGTTTTTTGCTTTAATCCGTTTAGTACTTTTTGAGAAACGACTTCATGTGAATCAGTCATCAACAACTTCATCGGCCATTTTGAAACAAGAAAACTTCACCTTCATGCCCTACTCAGTAGAAATTTGTCACAAAATAAGTCATTTTCTGTTGATTTCGGCTACGATTGTCGCAGTGTTTTAAAACATGTTTTAAAATCCTATGACATTTTTTTGATGTACACAACAGTCGCAAGTGAATTGTAGGTTTGATTTACACAAAACAATTCATGTTGTAGGCCTGTTGTAAGATTGTCGCATGCAACAAAGTCGTACCTTGTAAATTAGCCCTTAAAGATCCTTATGAATCTTTCTTGTGAATCTTTCAAAGATTTTCTCTGGGACATTATCCCCTCTTCCTTGAACAAATGCTGAAACTAATAATTTATTGTTTCATTTTTTCCAAGAGGGTACAGTTATGAATCCTGCAATGTGATTGGTTCTCAGCACGGTCCTGATTTTCCCATTCCTGCCCACAGTCAAAGCAACATGCATGCAATGTATGTGTTGAAAAGATCAACAATTTTATTATTATAAAAAAGGTTTGAGAGAGGGATTGAGACAGGGAAGAAAAAATAGATAAGTTATTAACCAGCTATGGTTGGTCTGTATAGTGAAAAACTGTGACCTCGGGCTTAGAAATGCCTGCAGCCTTGGACAGCATTTTGAAGGTCTCAGTCATAGTTTTGCACTATATGAACCTCCCAAGCGGCACATAACATATACATTATGTTTATTACTACAGCCATTCTAGATATAGCACTGCTCTACATAAGTTTTTACCTTCTCTGTGACCTGTAAGTATAACTCCATTCAGCCCAATCCCAGATCGTGCCGTCAGCAGGGATCTCAAGTTTACCAGTTCAGCACTGAGTTTCTTAACTGGGTCCTTGGCAACAGAACCATCTGCTATATTTTCACCAACAACAAAAAAAGAATCAATGATTAACTCACATTAATTTTGCCAAAAAGAGATCTACTACAAATGTAGAAACTATCCCAGGCATGATATGTTCTCAAAATGAATTCTAATAAGTAATACAACTTTAAGAACAAAAATTCAGAAAATATGTCTGGCAAGGACCTCTTCAAAGTTCTTTCTAAATATTGATTTTGTGCTTGCATCAAAAAGCCATTAAAACCATTAAAATAAGTGGAATTCTTACAACTGGCAGCTAGATCTTGAAAGTCTATGGAATATTTTTTAGTCACGGAAATTTAATCGTTTTTCATCAAGACGCTAGCATCACAATACAGATGTTTTGCAAACCGCATATAATAAAATTAACTCTGTCACCACAACATCAGGCCTGTAGAAGTTAAGGAGACTGATTCTATACAATATCAAATTTAGGAATTCTATAATTGATTTTTTTTTTCAGCAGCCCCTCAAAGTATTATCTTTGCTGCATTGCAGAGAAATATTTGACCTCAAGGCTGGCAAATGCATTCCTTTTGAATTAAGGCAATTAATTAGGTTACAATTAGTTCCCAGCTTGATATCTCAAGGCTATTAACACCCACCAGTTAATAATAAATCACATCAAAACTCATCACAATTTCCTGATACAACAGCTCGAAATATTTTGTTTTGTTCAAGTTTCGGCTGCAAAAATTGTCCGCTTAAAGAAAAACAAAGGATAATAGAAATATATTACATTCCAAACTTAGATTTAATTTATCGCATCTGGCTAGTTAAGTACCATTCGTTGAAATACTATATTTTAATTTAATTCAAAACATTACTACAAAATGTGAAACTGACAGTTTCAATCATCGTAAAACCGAAAACTCAAGAGTTCTTGGATTAAATATTTCAGGACATTCTTTAAACTTTCAATAGAAGAAAACTTCAGCATTGAAAAACTGCTCAATTACAATTAGCAATATACAGAAAGTCAACAAACAAGGATAAGGAAGATGCTTCAAGCAAATTAATAATTCCCTGGCGATCAAAGTTTCCTATGTCTTTCATGACCAGGGCCATTTACTTTTATTATGATTTGAGAAAAGAAATCTATTCCACGTAAACATAGTCACAGTCTATAAATTTTTATCGATTGTTTTGGGAATTTAACATAGTACGTCCCAAACCATTCCATTCGAAGGTGTAAATAAATTTGTCGCCATACGTCGAGATTCTGAGAAGATTAAATGCCGAATGTTCTGCTATCCTTTTATATGCTTCATTTATCCACTGCTTAAATTATCTTTATCTACTCTAATCTCTACCTAATTGTCTAGGATAACTTGTAAATTTGGTAATTCAAAACATCGATATAGGATATAAACAGTGAAAGTAAGCAGTTTTAAGAGCCGATAAGTGAAACCAAAATACCAAACTTGCGTATGTAGGAAAGGAAATTCCGATCTCACCACGCTTTGCAGGTTGCCTTCCATCGAAGCTTTTCGCCGCGGGACTTGACAACAAATCGCTATGCAGCACTCCAAGTCTCTTTTCCAAAGCACTGAGTTCTTTGAGTAAGCGATCGTTTACATCTGCCTCGTGCCCTGGTTTGCCGCGATCTTTCGCTGATGGAGTCGAAGAGGCACGTTCTCTAAGCGCTTTTAGCTCCAAGCGAAGTTCACCGTTTTCCTCGGCCAATTTCGACGTCAGTTTTTTCTCCTCCCGCAGTTTCCTCGAATCTTCATTATGACAAACTTGAAAACTTTTCAACAACTGTTCATGAGTGTGTCTTTCACCGGATATTTCTTCCCGTAAGTTGGCGAGCTCCTCGCGGAGCACGGCGTTTTCCTTCCGGAGACGATCGAAATCGCTTAATTCCAGAGAGTTTGTATGCTTTGCAGCCATTTGATATGCTCTGGTAAGTCTTAACCGGAAAAAAATTAATCCATAAACACGAAAAAACAAGGGATTTCAGCTGCCATCCCGCCGTATCATACCACACACAGCTCCTGCTTGAAAGTTGTTCACTTTTAAAACGCTGCCACGCTGACCAATCAGAGCGCTGGATTTATTCCCGGGGTCATATAATGAAACGGACAAGACTTGTCATCACTTTAGCACGTCACCCATTCCTTACGGGGCAAGTTTGAGATCAAAGTGGTATAGAATTTTGGATACAGAAAATGTGCCAGAAAAATGTCAGAAAAGATGAAAAAGAGATACGAAAACAAATTTAGGCAAAAAGCTCAAAATCAAATTCCTTTCTGGCTGTTCCTGCATATACTTCCAGGAAGTATCTCTTCTGTCCCTGGATGGGTTTCTAGTCCCCTTTAGGTTAATTTATTTGCCAATAGCAGATTTGCATGTTGTTGTGATTTGACTACAACTACCAGAATTTCTTTCACTTGTTTTTCTTTATTATTTAGATTTTGAAGCCCCAGAAAAAGGAAAATGGAAGGATTCTGGTAGTTGTAGTCAAATGACATCATCATGCAAATCGCCTATTGTACCATTTTGGAAACCCTTGGTTGGGTGCCTTAGCCAAGAAGAAAATAGTGCATGGGAACATAACATAAACTGCCCCAGCTCAAATAGATCAAGATTCCAACAAACTATCAATTTGTAATAAATTGATTGTACTACTTCAACACCTTAAATTATAATCTACTGGCATAGGAATAGTAGTTAGGCAAGGACTTCGAGTGGTATATTACAATCAGGATCCCACAGAGGAACCTTTGGCCTGTACATAAGTGACCCAACAAAGAAACCAGGGGTAATAATCGAATACCACGAAACATTTTCCTGGTCTATTCATTCCAGGCCCATTTCAGGAAAAATTGCAATGGAATGAAAGACAAAAATAAAACATCCCAGCTACTTTCTAAAAATTTCAAATTCCCTAAATTTGTTTTATTTTAACCTCCAACTACTGATTCAACTTACCAAAAGAATCTGTCAATGACAAAGTGTGGGAAACCAAAGTGACAAATTATGTGATCTGCTGGATACTGCTGAATCCATTATTCTGATTGGCTATACTTGTCAAAGCATGGGATAAATAATAGTATGAAGTTCATTTAGAAGCCACAGAGGGCACAAACTGAACAGTGCATCATCTGCTTTACTTTACAAAAACAAACAGAAAATCAGGAGAATAAATTGTCAGGAGCCCATGACCTAGGTGCAAAATCATTTATTTCTGCAAAACAGCAAAAATATCTTTTCTGAAAAAGGCTTAGCAGTTACTATCACAGAAACACCAATTATTTTGTTTCATGAATGGTAGGTAGAACTTAATATATCAAAATGTTAGAAACTACAGGTGCTTAAAGTCAGCTTATTTCAAAATAGAGCACCACACAACACCTGGCTCTCTTTAAGTCTCCAGGATTAAGCAGATTACTTTATGTCAACCTTTTATCATCACAGCAACTATGAAAGCCTCTTGAATATGCCATATTTTGGCTAGAGTTTAACCAGGTTGTAAACAGTCAATTGCAGCTAGGTAGTAACACAAACAGCCCTTTATCAGCTTCCAAAGAGCTTAGCTGTGCTGTTCCTAATTCTGGATAACCCAAGTGTGTAAGCAGTTGGGTGAAGAAGGCTATGGCAGGCTACCAGGGAGGTTTCATTAGCATTTTCAGCAGGAGGGAAAATTTTTTTTTAGTTACTTATAACGAAAACGTTCCATAGTTGGTCAAAATTTGACAAAATCATCTGCACAGCTGGTCAATATAATTAAACCCTTGGAGGTTACAAAATGGAAACATTAATTTGTTCAGCCACAAGAACATGTTATTTTCTTTAACCCTGGCTCACAGAAAAACTAGAGTATCCAAAATTAATGCTTTTAACCAGTTGTGTGACCAGAAAATTGAACAACCACTTGCAGATATTAAACCAAAACAGTACTAAAAGGTTATCTTATGGAAAAACCTCTTGTGAAAAATGCAAGCTCAGTTGATCCTTGGAAAAAAGGTCCTACCTAGGAGGTATGTCAGTTATTTGTACAATATCAAGAGTGCCTCACAAAATCCTTAAGCAGCACCATAGTTAGAAGAGAGAGTCTCCCTCTAGCATGGTAGCACTAAATAGAAATACAGCTCAATGCTCTCTTTCAAATGTTCACATATTAAGTTTCCATCTAGAGACTTAAGCAGTGTTCACACTAGGCCGAAACATGGTTAGTCTAATCACAAATGAAACAGGTTTCGTTATGAAAAGTGTTCACATCAGACAGTGCATTGCACAAATCATGGTTGAAACATGATTATTCTGAGCATGATTGAAACAACCTTGCGAGGTAGTTTCACTCATGATCAGACCAAACACGTTCAAAATGGCAGACAGATGTGCAGAGGAGGTGAGTGCCCAAAAGAACTAAAATTGGTGCTATTATGAGGCCAAATGTCTAGTTGAAATGTGGGCCAATGAGGAAATGCAATGGCAATTATCGGCAATGGGTAGAAAGCAGAATATCTGGGGGAGAACATTGCTGCAAAACTTAATGACAAATGCCTGTACGATGAAACAGCATTAATTATACTACCAGGCATGAAATGTGTTTGAAACTGACATCTGATGTGAACAATGCAATAACAAACATGTTTAGGTGAAACATGTTTACTCTGAGGATGTTTCAGCTTTAATGTGAACACAGCTTTACCAGTTAAAACTTGTTTCAGCATTTAACATACCAGTAACATTCAACTTTAAGTTCCCCAGCTGGGACAAGGTTTAAGCAAGCCAGTTGAAAGAAGGAAAACTTTATAGCAATAATAAATATTTGTAGCTTCCAGCATTTTTTTAAAATACAGAATATATTTTATTTAAATAATTTATATTATATTATCTGTGTTGTTCGAGTTTGTTTATCTGAGTATTAAGTACACAACTACAATTCTCCTTGTGCAAAATCTCAAGGTGTATGTACACATTCAGACTATAGATTCAAGTTATTTAGAAAAGTTGGCAGCCAATCTGGAACTCCTCTTCACTTCAGAAGCTGTCTTTGGCCTCTGCACTGTGTCAGTTGTAGTGCCAGACCCTCTTATTCTAGGCTGCGCATTCGCTGGCAGACTTAACCGTTTTTTTGCTCTTGGTTGAGCTGTTATAATTCTGGGCTGCTGAGCAGCTCCTCCAAGGCTTTGCCTTCCTGGTCTCTTAGCAGGTTGAGTTCCACCACCTGATCTCAGGCTTGATAGTCTTTCAGGGTTTCTGTGTGCATTATCTGTTGTTTTTGGTCGATTTACAGCATCCTGCTTTCCTATTTTGGAATTCCTAAAGGAAAGGCAAAAAATTTCAAACATAATTCTTTATACTGATTATCCTTTATTTTATTTCACATTTAATACTTCTGAGAATAACGTGGCACTTCCTTCCATTATTTTCCTGGTTTCATTCCTTAATGCCAAACACCTGTAACATCTACTACATGGAAGAACTACAGCTATATAGCCACTCCCCTACACAGGTTGCCTGCCTATAAAACTAGGTAACATTTTTTCTGTCACCAGCAGGTCTACTTGCCAGTGCATTTACATGAAAGTTGTCACCTGACTGCTTGACATTGCAGTAATATTTTAATATTTAAGTTTCAGTACGTCTGAGAATTTGGAGGGATATCAAGACTATCATTGCCTAGTACCAAAGGCCCGTAATACCTGCAAAGAGGTACAGCCATTAGCTAGCCCTCTGTACGCATTGTCTACCTATAATACTAAGCAACATTATCTTAACCTCTGTCAGCTGTCAACTTGACAGTTCAGTTATATCATAAGGAGACATCAGATGTTGGTCACTCTTAGGAAATTAAGGTTGAACAGGTCTGGATTGATGTTAAATTACAGTTTAAAATAAAGGTGCAGATAATCAGTATCTCACAGTGGTTTCTCAGGAGCTGTAGCTGGTCTGGTGCTTTGCTTAGACCTATCAGAAAACAAAGCAAACAAGAAACAATATGTTCAGTGATGTACTAATTAATGATGAGTTACAGGAGACTAAAGGGAGCTATGAGCTCATTTATTAAACAGCTAACCTTAGTAGTAGGCAGGACATCCATCACTTCCTAAACTGGGGCTGTTCGTGACCAATGAGTTTGGTTGAACAGGGCAGAAAGATTAATGCAGTAATAAAGACATGGCTGCAATAATGCTTGCTGCGAGCTCTGCTTAACCGATATCTAAATTAAAAAACTGCACCTTGTCCTGTCAGATGGCAGAGGTGGTGATGTATGTCCCTGCTGTGGCTTTAGCACCCTGAAGTTAGAGAAAGTAAACCATGTGTGAGTCCTTTACCAAATTGTGCATTCTCATACCATAACATTACTTCATTCTGAATGATATGCAACAAAAATTGAAGTCACATTATTTCATAAATTATGTGCATTATACAACCAGTATATGCATGGTAGAAATGTTCATTCATTCTGACCAGTCAATACAATCAATCACTGATTTCATACTAAAAAGAGTCGTTGTTACATTTGTAAACTAATTATTAGTTTTACACAAAAATGTCACTATTTAGTGATATTAGCTTATGACCGTAACCAATCATGGTTTTGCATAGCTGTTCCCAGGAAAACCAGAATAATGTCAAATGAAACTTGCAAACCAGACTTATTTGTTACAGCTGTTGTGGTGCTAGTCCCGAGCAAAACAGCAAGTTTTAATTCCCCAAGATCAATTTTAAATTTCAGAGGGACAACTGAGACCTTTGTGAACAAAAGAGTTCTTACTAATAATCGTAATAATCGAAAAAAAAAAAAAAAAAACAAGTCAAGTTCCAGCTTGCCCTTAGGACAATAATTATCTCTCAAATATGGCTTGCTCTGGGCAAGTCTTAGTTTGCTCTTTTAATGATTTAGTTGGTAGACGACGTGCCTGATCTCTTGCCCATCGGGTAGGTGAGGATGAAAAGGTGCTTGCTCGAAGGAGAATCTACTTGCCCGGATGACCCGACAGCACTTTCTTCAAGCCCTGCATAGATTCTAATACATAATGTATATACCTGCCCAATTTGGAAAAATTATTGCCGCTACATGATATAGGTGGAAACCTAACTGCCAGTGTTTATAGTACAGTAATTGTTTACCAACAGACTATACAAATGAGTTTTTTCACATTAAATACAGTGAAACCTGTATTACGAGGAATTCATCTTATGCAGTCACTCTTTTTCCAAATATATTTTCTGTAAAATAAACCTGTATTGTTTAATTAAGCAGACAGTACTGGGGGTCTCAAGGGTGTCCACGTAATACAGACTTCACTGTGCACCAACAGACCTGATGTTCCAAGTTTTCTTCTTCTGTTCCCGAGGTTCAGCTTTAGGCTTTATTATCTCTGAACTGGCAGTTTGTGTTACAGTACTTTGAATACAGAAATCAAGGATCAAAACCCACTTGATCAATGATATTTAAAGTTTTCAAAAAGTTTAGAAAAGTATCTAGACAGCCATTTTGTTGGAACAGGAGGCTTATAAAAAAGACAATGTTACTGAACAAAATCTAGAGCCAACTAAAAAAGAACTTCCAGATTTTTCACTGACTTTTAAGCAGAAGTTTAGTTACATTTACACCTTATTGGATAAGCTGATGTTTGTAAGCAAATCATTTTACTACTTTCTTACTTTATCAAATAAATGAAAATCTAATTCAATTATTGTGAAAGTCAGATAGTAAATAAAGTTCTCAAGGATACTGGTCTTCCTGTCGTCTCTGAATTGCTCGTAAAGTAACAGCAGATAGTTTTGACTGACCTACAGAACTCTGATGATGAGGAAACAAATAGAGTAATGTCATTACTGAGTAATTCTTCAATCTAAATCTACAATTAAATGTAGGTAGAAAAAGTATACTTACTGCAATATGTATTGAGTCAAGATTAATTTTCCAGACCCTTAAGAAAGTTAATGTACCTCTCTCATTGTTTTTTTTTTTTTTTTACCATGTTACACTAATTTTATAACTATTTACTTGACCAATGATCGAAAAATAAGGAATTCAAATCAAATTAGTTGGAAAACATGAGAAACAGATCTGTTCATAGCTTAGAAAAATAAAGGTATTAAAGCCTATTCAAACCCAAAATATACATGTAGCTCAAAAAGTCAATGCTTTGCTCTAGCTTCTGCAGCATGAAGCAGCGAAGGATGCCATTAGTGTATCTCCTCCCACCCACCTCCCAATTCAAATAATTTGTCTCACAGGTAGCCCAGCGTGTGGTTAGTGCTCAAAAAAGGGTTGCTTGATATAGAGTCCAGTGCTATTTTATAATATTTATTAACTATTCCCACTGGCCATGGACCAATGCATTGCCAATATTTTAAGGTCTAGATTTGTTTCTTCTTTCCATGAGTAATCCAAGCTTCCCTAAATCAATGAAAGAGCAAACAATAATTTTATAATACTGTATAATTTAATCAGTTAGTTAGCAGCATTCACTGACCCTTGCGGCTCTTCGCTTAGCTTCTTTCGCTCTTGCTATTGCTCTGGAATTAGCTATGTAAGACATTCTTTCTTTCACAGGCACCTTGAAGAAGACATCATGAAGACCAATTCTTGCTACTCTCAGCTAAAAAGACACATTTAATTGTATTTAAAAATTTATCTGACAAATTTCTGATGCATGTAAGTTACAATAACTGACAAAGGGTATTTGCTCATTAATGGTATCAATGCTTGAGTATGCAAAATTTGCAGTATCACTGATGAGTACATACATGACCCTCAACGTTTTCTTTCAGCATTTTCTCCTGAACAGACTGTATGTCCTCTCTGGAAATATCTGCCAGAACATCTCTGGTGTCCTGTCAACAAACAAACAAAGGTTTTACATTTGAGCAGGAGGACAAGAAGTAATGTTAAAGAAGGATATGATTGCCGTAAAATTAAAAATGCTTTATAAGTCACTGGTCCAGGAGTGTCAATGTATGTATCTGATTTTAGGCTAAGTTAGACTTGAGCTAATGCAGGTCAGCGACATTTTGAGGTTGTCAAGTTCTTTGTAATCTCATACAGGAATTTGCAGGGCTTATATGTTAAAGCAGTCCATCTGTGTGAAGGAAAGCAGTTTACTTCAAGCTTTGATTGTGTCTGCGGCATGCTTTTGCTACTGCTTTCCCTTGCTCATCAATTGGCAATATGTTCAATTTATAAACAATACATTTTATTGTTGGATGAGGTTTTTGTGATATCCAGAATAATCAAGGATATCACAAAAACCGAATCTAATAAATTGTTTTATTATACATTGAACGAAAAAAATGAAAGTCATGTTTTTGCTTCTTCACTGATGGCAAGCAACACAAAGCGTGCAAACTTGACATGATTACCCTTAGAAATCATGTACCCATGACCTTGAGTGTCCCTGACATGATTATTGTATAATCTGCAGTTATGACATCACAGGAGCTGATTTCGAAAATTCACTGTACGCTTTCGGCCAATCAGAAAAGAGATAGTGAGTTCAATGTATAATAATGAAGAATATCAACATGACATTTTAAGGGCCATGATAATATTTTAATAATTATTAGTCTAGCCACAAAGGAGTGTATTGGTACATGCAATAACCTATGAGAAATGTTCAAGGGAAGGTCTACTAAGTAAGTCAATATTTAAATTTTGCACAAATTGTTTCTCATTATTATCATCGATCATCAAATCATCATCATCATCATCATCATCATCATCTTACCTTGATTGTTTTCACCAAACCTAGAACCTTGTCAGTTTTCATCAAACATCTCGTCAGGAATCCCTTAGCATGCGCAGAAACTTTGGCAAATTTATCCCGTCCATTACTTACAAAGAGCTACAAAATACAAGAAAACAAACATAACAACAGAACTACTTAACACATTTAGCTGGTCAAAAACATTTACAGATACTTGCAGGAAGGAAAATTACACTTTCATTAATGAAAGCAGCTACTCAAAACCTTGGTAGGATACTTATCTGTAGAAGGGGAAGAGATTTCATTGTTCTGTAGTCTGTCTGTGAGTGTTTAAAGTTACCTCGGCACTGGTGAACATGTTTCTAACATTGCCAGCAAATGAAACAGTCTACAATACAAGCTCTGGAATAATTATTTATAATTGAACCTCATAAAAACCTCAAACGTAAAATATCTTAATGATTTAATTAAAAAAATTATACATAGTCAAGTATAAAGTTATAAGAAGGAAGGTTCCTGTCATCTCGCTAAAGAATCCTGACTTAAAACCAAATTCTACCAAAGGAGAATTAAAGAAAGTGTATGAAAATATTCAGGATGATTTGAATGTTAACCTTAGGAGTTTAAAAGTTAAGATGTAACCTAAAGCAAAAATATTGAAATTTTACCTTATTACCCTCTCCTGGTACAAAGTGTTTGGATTCCCTTGATTGAAGAGAGGGATACATGCTCTGCTCACTGTTTATTCGGCCTATAGCATTACTGCGAGCACTTCCCAGAACAGCATCATTTCTGTTCCCTCTCAAAACCTCGTCAACAACATGGTTCTCCTTATCAGAGGAAGATTCTGGTTCACTGTCAAGATTTTCTCCACTGAGTTCAAGAATAGAGTACATTTCACCTGGAGGCAGTGAAAGAGGTCTACGAAGGGGTGGCATCCTTGATACATGATTATCACCAGATGACCTGTGAGACACAGGGTTACTCTGTGATTCCTCAGAAGACAACTGTTTGAAGTCTGACTGCATTGATGAGGGCAGAGAACTAGACCGAGGTCTCTCAGTTACTTGTTTAGCAGTGTCTCTGTGGAAAGATGCATAAGTGTGGTGTAAATCCCCTGCTTGTTCTGTCTTTTGGTTGCGAAGCCGCTTCAACTCTTGATGTTTAAGAGCTTCTAAGTGCTTTTGCTTCTCTTCAAGCAATTTTTGTCTCAGCTTTTCCAAATTTGCCAGAGTTTTATCTTGCTCTGAGATGCAGGCAACCTTTGACAGTGTAGAAAACTGAACTTTTGGCTTTTCAGGTCTTTGCTTTGAGGAAACAGGTCTTTTATCAGTCCTGGAATTTGGGGGTTGATCCATAGACTGCAATGCGTGTTTCTCTTTACAATGTCTGAAATGGGCGTTATTAGTAGCTGAATCTATATGCAGTTGCGGCGCTGTTGATCCAGGCTGTGTTTCTATTGCAGATTGCACAGTTGAGGTAGTAGAGTCTGCAGGAAATAACACAATGTTCAAATTATGAGTTCTCATTAACCTAACAATTTGCTTGTTTATGATGCATGGTTTATTAGACTAAGTAACAATAGTTTTACTCTCCTTTAGCCGTGTTCTTGGACAAGACAACTGAGTACTCAAGCATTTCATCTTAAAAATGTTACTTTACTTGGAGGCAAATTCTTTGCAAACCCAACAACACCATGCTGGGGGACAAAGGGAAATCTGTCAATGTGGTCTAAGCATCTGGTACACAGGAAGGGTTACTGCACAACTACTGATAATACAATGAAGAAAGTCTCCAAATATTTAACATTTAAGATCCTTTATAAGATCCTTAGGATCTTCAAGGACCCTGGACAATATTTAATCAATAGCCACTTGGCAGTAAAGGCTTGAAGACACGCAGAAATGAAATAACTTACCTGAAAAGGCCCCAGACAATGAAGAAGATGCCAGTGAATCAGACCCCAGAACTTCCCTGTCAAAAGGAAATGACACTGAAGAATTCTGGAGTGTAGTATCTGAGACATCTCCAGAATCCAATGTTCCATTAGAAGCAAGAGAAACATGTGAAAATGGCCTGTTTAACTCAGTGGCTTCCTTATCCATAGTGGAGCTATAAGGAAAATTTGCACCCTCAAAACCCTCAGGTGCAATTCTGACTTGTTTCCTAGAATCCCCATTTCTTGGTAACTGGCTTTCACACATTCCACTTTGGTCACCAGCCGTGGCAAAGGATGATTCCAATGAGTGTGGTAAATAGTTTAATTGACTGTTGATTCTGCTAGAGTGCTCATTATAATTATTTTCAGTCCAATCTACATAGGATTCTGCAAACTGGTCCTGTTTTGCATTTCTCTCATCATTAGAAGCATTCCAAGCATATCTTCTGTCATGGTCAGGTTCATATGATGTAGGTTCCTCATTATGTCTGTGTGCCAATGTTCTTGCAGTTGATTCATAATTTTCTTTGGCAAATCTTCTCTCTCTAACACCTTCAGTATCATACCGCATTTCAGTAATAGTTCTTGCTTCTCTTTGTTCCTGCCAAACAAAATAGCAAAAATCATGCACAAATTAACAAAATAATTTTTCACACAGTAACAATCAAGTAATAACCCTTTTCCCGTTACACCAAATTATACAATAAACCATATTGATTTGACAGGGATTGGGAAGGCAAAACAGGCAAATGAGCCGATTAAAGAGCAAAGGCATCGTGATTTCTTGCATGTTTATTCGTCATTACACCAAAAATTTCACAAACAAAAGTCCTTTTCACAAAATAGTGTATATTTTACTAGCTGTTTTGTAGCTAGGGCGCATCGCAGGCGCAATAAGTACTTTCAAAATGCGCCACATGCGCATGGCGCACGGCCTTCCCAATCCCTGTTTGACCGAGCAACCAGGACACTTATTTTAATTTGTGAGATCAAGACACAGTGATTATTACAGAGCACTTCTCTTTTTTGACATACATGTCTGAATGTTTTAAAATACCAAACAGACATCTTTCATTTGACGGAACTGACATAGAAATAACACTCAAGACACTTAGAGAAGGGCCAGTTTATTTTGAGAATTATGTCTGATGAATTCAAACTGACGAGGATGAACTTTTAATTAATTAATTAATTAATTAATAATTTACTTGCATACTATGCAGGGGGAATTCCAATACTCTTAACAACTTCATGGTACAGCTAAAGCTTCAAGTGTAAGCAAAGGTATGTTGAGCCACTAGATTCTAAAGAGATTTCACAAAGAGTTACAGTTGTACATATAGTCTCCTTACCTGCACTCTGTCCATGACTGACATGACCTGTAAGAGTAGGTTTGAGTACTTTTCTCGTCTTCTTTCAAACTTTTTGGCTTCACATTTAACTGCTTCTCTTCTGTATTGACGCATCTCAGCCCTTTCATTTTCCGTAAGCTACAAGTAGAATACACAATACAGTAACAGGTTACAGAGATCAACATTACAGTCATTTAACAACTTGATGTAAATAATATTAGAGATAGCAGTCTTGACCATTCTGGAAGGTTTTTTTTTTTCAGAGTGACTATATCTGACCAGGGAAATGACCATCACCTTCATTTTCCGTAAGCTACAAGTAGAATACACAATACAGTAACAGGTTACACAGATCAACATTACAGTCATTTAATAACTTGATGTAAATAATATTAGAGATAGCAGTCTTGACCATTCTGGAAGGTTTTTTTTTTCAGAGTGACTATATCTGACCAGGGAAATGACCATCACCTTCACAACTATTAACATTCAACTAAAGCTTTTCATTACAGTAGTTCAATGCCCTATGTTCCACTCAAAACCTAGAGGATTAAGTTAGTCAAAACTTCACATGTTCATATATACGGTGGTTCCTTCATGTCAGAAAACTGACACTTTCAATCTATGTATTCATAAGTCTTTCAAAACTTTTGATTTCAAGTATTAGTTAAATTGTGTGGTCCCAGAAAATATCCATATCCCCCCATGGAAGGTTTTTTCCAGTTTGACCCCCCACCCCCCAGGATTTTTAGTTCAAGGAGGCTTCACAGTACTCCCCCCACCCCCTGGAATTTACATGATTTTTCTACTTGGGTCCCCCCTACCCCTCGGAAATTCCGTATCCATAAAAAACAAGACTTAACTCATTAATTGTAATAAAAATTAGCCGCAGCTGTTTATAGTTACATTGGAGACAAAGACCTACTATTTCACGGTAGACTGCAGACACGGCATGTTCCTTCATGTCATGTTAAAATATTGGAAACGGTGTTTAAACTAATAAACAACTGACTTAGAAGCACATCACTCCCAAATGGCATAGCATAGCAGTTTTCATGTAAGAATCTCGGAACGTACATAAAGCTCTTTCAAATAACCCAGTCGAAGTTTTAATTTATGCATGGTCAAAACAACATATCAAATTACTTTACATACACAGTAAAGTCATCACGCAACATTTTTTCAAAACAGCTGTTTCCCAAAATTAATGTCGCTTTATTTTTTCTTTCACTAAAGGAATACATCAATTAAGTCATACGCTTTGTTTCTGTGGTTTGTAAATGATAGCAAATTCATTTTATGCCTTAGTTTTTTTTGAATTGTCATACATTTCATACGTGAAACACACATTGTTCAATCGGTCTATAAATGACCGAATGAAATCTCGGCTACCGCTCCAATTACAATGCTCCTCGCTGTCCACGTTTACATATAGCTCAAGACAAATGGCTTTGAATCGACTTTGCTCACTTAAAGCAAACTATTAACCACACAGATAATGATGAAAAATATGTGATAACCTAGTTACAGCAAGTCTGAAACAGGGTATAATTTTGTATGAGTATCAAACGAAATAAACAAAGTACAAATTGCATTTAATTGATGGCATGATTAATGCTGGAAAAAGCATCTGAGCTACATCTAAGCTTAATACAGCACGATCTTCAAAGTATAAAATATCAACTTCATTGTTCATGTATTGCTGCATCTCTTCATCAGCATTTTGTTCAACTTGACATTCAACAAACAGGATACTCAGGATTGCTGTCAGTCGTACAACGTTGGAAGAAAGTGGAAAATATATGACAAAGAATCTAACATTTATTTCTCAACGGATGGAACATTTCTGTTTGTTTGGTTACCTGAATCAATTGGGAAAGTACGGTTACGTAGTGTTCATTCAATTGCATTTCAGACCCACTGGAAAGAAAACTCCTTGAGTAGCCCCCTTCCCTTCGGAAATTTACCTATTTCAGACCCCCCTACCCCTCGGAATTTCGGTGACCTTCCGTGGGGGGTATGGATATTTTCTGGAGCTACACATTACGCAGAAATATGTATTCATCTCAAGTGGCCAAAAAATAAAATATCAGCGTTGACTTGTTGCTCCAAGACGTTTTGGTTGACTGTAGAGTGCAGGACTGCAGGCTGAGGGTAAAATGCAGACAACAGACTTTTTAAGTATATGTCATGTTATTTCCATTATCAAGTGCTAACCCTAAACAGGGTTATTCAGGTTAATCACAGTGAAAGTCTGCTCTCCGGTTGGCTGAAATATCACTCCGGTTAGCCTGAATATCCCTCAGGTTAGCCTTAAAAATAATGCTCCGGTTAGCCTGTTTTAATTTACTTTCCAAAGAGCCAAAGATTTCCATTTGATTTAACTGGCATTGATAAAGTGAGAGAAGATTAGGGCTGATCAAACTTTGGAATATTATAATTTAACAATTTGAAAGTACAGCCTTTCTACTCATAGCAACTGAACAACAACAAAATGTACAGGATGCATGGCTCCTAATATTTACCCTTGGGACCAATGAACAATAATCATAACTAACAAATGAAAAGAAAATCCATTATTCTAGAAACAAAGCACCAGCATACACCTCAGAAAAGGCTAATGTATTGAATATTGAATGTAATTACAATAAAGCAAATCTACTGATTCAGAAGAAACGATTTCCCAACTATCTAGTAGGTAGGAGTGGAGCGTATATTAAGCTTACGTTCTACAACTCACGCTCATGTTAAAGGCAGTTATATGTACCAGCATGATCACGATTGTCATGAACAAGGTGACAACAGGTTTTGAATAAATTAGATGTATTTAAGCTGATGTTCGTGTACAATGGACCTTGAAAAGAATAATAAGCTCATAATAACAAGCTTATAACTTATCAGCAAAATCTAAAGTGAAATTTAAGAACTGAAAAGAAAATACAAAATGTCTTCCATCCATCACGACTCCAGGCGTAAGATAATATCAATAATCAATGCAAAAAAGTACAAAGCCTACGAAAGACAGCAAGGACATCTTTGTTTACATGCCCAAATTGGCAATGACGCAAAAAACTTAATATGTCAACAGAATTATTAGTTGAGTTTTTAAGCTTACTTTCACCAAGCGTCAACATGTTGTAATGCATTTTAAGCAAGGTAAATCTTACCAGAGGTGGTGGAAGCTCCATGCCACTGAATGTTAATATCGATTTAAAGGATTTCGTCGAAGAATGAGCGTTGTTTGCAATGTAGCTTTGCTTCTCTGAGCTTGTTTGCTCAAACAGCTCACGCAAACATGACGGCATCTCTCCCAAATATCGCTCCTGAAATTACAAATGATTGAAAGCTTTGAATTAGAGGTGACTAGTTGTTTAAAAATGTGCTAATAAAGTTGTGTTGTCGTGAAGGAAACAGAAAAAGAGTTGAAAAAATGTGTAACTAACCTCGAAGGCTTCCCGCGCCATATTTGAAACCGTCGATCTAACTAATGAAGGAAACCTGGGCCCGAACAAAAACTGCAGCTAAGTAGGGGAGGGAAAAATAATTTAGAACAAAAAGAAAATCAATACTGTTACTATTTCTCTCATGAAAAGAAATAATTTTAAGAGAAAAACGTAATTATTCCGAATTACAACAGGTCAAAAAGTGTTTTGACGGAAGAATGCTATAAACGTTTACTAAAAGATACGAAAGCACAATACTCACCCCACCCAAGAGGGATTGCTTTGTGAAACATGATTCAGTGCAAAAAAGACAAGAAGATGGGAAATTCAGTGAGCGAACGCGACAAGAATGAAGCCGATTTTGGAGACACATTATTCGAGATAGTGCATCTAATCTATCCAGAAAGTAGTGAAAACATTACCGGTATGTTACTGGAGTTAGAGCATGAAGAATTAAAGCGACTACTAACAACAACAAATCAGGGACAGCTTCATGCTCGAATTCACCAGGCTGCAGCAAACATCTCTCCTTCAAACGGCTCCGAAAGGTAAGATAAGCTTTCCGAACTTCAGAAAAAGCAATCTGATTTTCCCATTTAAAGTTAAATTTCGATTGATTTTAAACGAGTTTCTTGTTCGCGTGACTGAAATCGTCGTTTGTCATGTTTCTTTTTTTTTTTTTTTCAACTGGGTTGATTGGCTTTAAATTATTAAGCTTATTAATCGTTGTTCTCTGATTGTTAAAAAATATATACATTTCTCTTGTGATGCTTTCCATTGGACCAGCAGCAGCAGCTTTAAACGACTTTTTAATTCGATGATCTATTGTTTTCCAAATTTCAAAGAAAAATAATTTTCTTCCCATTTTAAATGGGGAAATTTTCTTTTCTTTTCAGTTTTCTTCTCTTTCCTTCAAAAAAATGAAACAGAATTCTCCTTTTCATGGAGAGGGTAATCCACAGACAAATTAAATTGCTCAGTGAATGCATTGTAATATTCTGAAGGTAATTTGTTTGATTTCAACCCATGGTGCCTGTTTAATTTGTATGTCTGATGAATTGCTTTTTTAAATTACCAAATAAAACAAAACAACTCATTCAAAATGTGCAAATATATTAGAAAGCTCAGCAACAATTTTTTACCATTATTAATATTATTAAAGAAATGTTAATGGGAAAATTATGTTTAAATATTTCTTTTAATACCGCAGTGATGTGTAAAGCATACTTTAACTAAAACACACTTTCTTGCTGAAATAAAGTTTTTCCAGATGGGCTGGGGTTTGTACAGGAATACTCATGGAAATTGCATAGGGGCCGGGGGTCATTCTTGTGTTAAAAATATGGGAATTCCAGCGACTGGGTGTCTACATGAAATTCCCTTAACGGAGGGGTGTGGATCCATATTTTGTGGATCCACACAAAAAGACTGGTGTTGTTATATCATCAGTTACTCAAAACAAAATAATCAAAATACAAGTAACCATGGTTTTGGTGGTACAAAGGTACTGATAAGTCTTTCAATGCAATGGGTTGGAGGAGTCAACTGGATCAACTTGCTGGTTGAGTCAATTGAGTCCAACCTCCTGACTGGAGGAGTAAACTGCTAGCTCTAAGGAAACTCTGGTTTCCATACACAACATGAAAACACTAGAAGTAGTGTGTAGATCCTGAAAATATCCATGCCCTCCATTTAGTATTTTCGTTTTTTCACCCTCCCCCCTCCACCCCTCCCCTAAAGAAAAGAAACTCCTCTGGATGTTCCAGGCAGCTTCACTCTTTTTTTTTGCAAAATTTTGTCTGTAGATATTCCTCACCCCCTTAGAATTTCTAATGACCTTCTGTGGGGTGGGTATGGATATTTTGTGGAATTGTGCATTGGTACTCCCTGGAATGGAATGGGAGAAGTCAACTGTAAGTAATCCCCAGGCAATTTATTAGGTTGCTGCAAAAGTTCTCCAGTACCAGAAGCATATAACCATTTCGGGGTTACCTTATGCTTCTGGCCAGTACCCATTCATACTTCAGCGTGAAGACCAAGGGCAGATCTAGGGGGAGGGTGCAGGGGGTGGGCACCCCTACCTGGGATGAAGCCTTCTTCGTATTTACTTTTAAAATTTGTTTACCCCACCAGTCAGATATGCCATTCCTTAGTGGTGCACCCCCTCCTAAGAAAAATCCTGGATCCGCCCCTGAAGAGGGTATTAGTTTCTTGCTAATAACACACCTCAGTGACCCCAGCCAGGGCTCAAACCCTGACAGGTTAGTCAAAAGTATGGCTCACCAACCACTGGACCACCACAAACCAAGTAATACAGTACCTAAAACTAAAGATCTCACTCTTTTTTCCAAATTTTAATGTATTTTCTATGTACAACCACTTCTATCTGCAGGGTAGATCATGAACAGACCAAGATTAACAGCAATGGAAATAACAGCAACAAATTCCAGAAGACCCCTCATCCTCTACATAATGCAACTACATATGACAAAAGGAAAATAATGGAGAGTGGCAATTCTTATACATCTGAAATTTCTGCTGTGGACCATGGAAACCTTTCAGAAAGTAAGCATGACTTAGGGGAAAAGATATACTCTTTAATTGAAGGGCGACATCCAAATGATGCAGAAAAATTGACAGGAATCTTATTGGAGATGGATGATAAAAGTTTGGGACACCTGATCAAAGATGCAGACTTGTTAGAAAAAAAAGTGGAAGATGTTTTGTCAGTCTTGCAAAATAGTAAAGAACAGCTAGAAAATGGGCAGTTGCAGAGTGAATCAGCTGTGTTAAGAGAGGCTCAAGATAAAACATCTATTGGAGAAGAGCTGTATGAGCTGGTTTATGAACTTAATTCCAATCAAGCTGACAAGATAACAGGAATGCTTCTTGAAATGGACCTTCCAGATTTAGAAATGCTTGTTAAACACCAAGCTGCACTTGAGGAAAAAGTAAATCAGGCTTCAATGGCACTTAACAGTCAGATTAATAAACATGAAACTACATCTTCGAAAGCTGTGCAAGAAGACAAAGCCCTTCTTGGGGAACAACTGTATTATTTAATTAGTGAATGGTATCCTTATCAAGTGGATAAAATCACAGGCATGCTGTTGGAACTTGATGTAACTACGTTGAACCTGTTAGTGGCTGATTCTGCTACACTTAAAGAGAAAGCTGCACATGCAGCCAATGTCCTAAGTGAAAAAAGCACGGAAAAAGAAATTCCGCACAGCTTAGCATCAACAAAAAACTCTGTTCAAGAGTCAGGAGATAAAGTATTATTATCAGACTCCGAAATGAAACATGCTTTAGCAGAGCAGATTTATGGCATTATAGAGCAGTGGTATCCAAACGAGGCTGAAAAATTAACAGGAATGTTGATGGATATTGACTGTAAAACTCTGGAAACTCTGGTCTTGAATGAGGAACAGTTGAAGGAGAAACTTGAAGGAGCATTAGTTGCTATACACGAAGCAGAACAAACTGAATCAGACAGGTGAACTCCTAATTTACATGATCTTTTCTTTCTGCATGGCTGAAGCAGGGCTGTCATTCAGGGCCGTAACCTGTAACACCTGTCATGGCTGAGTATACTTGATCAGCCTTTGATGTTACAGGTGAATCAAACTTGTCTGAAGTTTATACAATTCACCCATAAAGTAGCAAGTTTGTTGTGGGTGTGAAGATCAAGGCTACAGGTGAAGCAAAACTTAATGACAGCCCTGCTGAAACATCTCCCTGAAAATACACTTCCAAGAGATAACTGTTGTGTAGTGAGTTCAATGCTTCTATTCTATTCAAAATGGGAAAAATTAGTGAGGATGGGTATTTAACTTTCAAAAAGATTTAACAAAGCCACCCTCCATCCCAACCAGTGAATGATACAAGTCTATCAAAATTGCCATTAAATTTTTTTTCCTGATTATATGCCCCACTCTCCCTCCCCCTCCATTGCAGTGTAGCTTCTTTTGTATTTTATCTCTTGTCACAGTATGCATGTTCCAAGTGATAACGGTGGAGTTTGTTTTGTTTTAGACCTTGTATTCAGAGAGTTTGAAAATGCACCAAAAATATTTCTTATGCAAGTTTAAAGACCTCCAAGTAGTATATCCCCCCTGATAGAAAGGTCTACCCCAAAATGAACCCAGCATTTCTTCTGCCACTCTTCGTCTTCTTTAAACTCCTGATCTCCTAGTGGAGCATAAGCCAGTAGCCATTGCTTTCCAGCAGGTCCTGTTCTGCACAACTTTCTTTGCAGCAGCCCAAGTTGTTCCCTGTTCTTTTAGCTCTGCCATACAAGCTCGCCTCCTTGACTGGCTCAGTCTGCCCCCTCCTTTATTTTCCATGGAGGCTCCACTTCAATGCTGCCTTCGCTATACTGCTGTCAGGTCTCCTGAGGGTGTGACCAATCCTCTGTCAAACCCAAAGCTTTCTGACCTATCAGTTGCCACAGATCGTCATTTCTAATCTTCTCTTGCCATCTTATGCGAAGAAGGCTCCTCAGGCACTTGTTAACAAAAACTTGGAGCTTGTTTACCAGGTTTTTCATAGTCTAGCAGTTGTAAAAGAATATCTTTCCTTTTTCATTTCACAGGGAATTAGCTAACCTTCGCAACCAAGATGACATTGTCAAAGAAGAATTAGGAGGAAAACTGTATGAGAAAGTTGAGGAATCTCATCCTGAAAATGCCGATAAAATAACAGGGATGCTCTTAGAAATGAGTGTGGAGGAAATCGAGAGACTTCTGAAAAATTCACAAGAGCTTCTAGAAAAAATACAACTTGCGGAAAATGCTTTAGGATAAACATCATTTTCGGCATCAAGAGTTTATTAAAATGCAAGGTGAAGTAGCTGTTTCTGAGTCCAAATCAGATTTGGTTCCAGGTTCATCTTTAAAATTCTCTTTATGGTTTCCCATATACGGTCTGTCAAAACAACCTTATTATCTCATCCTGCGATCAAGCGGGTAGTTTTTTTTTCTTTTTTTGCTGTTTATATTCACTCTTTGTCTTCTCGCGCTATTTTTGCGCGACTCATATTAAAAGCAGACCACGAGCGCCAAAAAATCATAACGCCACCCTAGGTTGTAGGATATGTGCGATCGGCAGTTTGTCTTTCTGAGCAGGCCATAAATTGCTACAGTTTTGCAATTTGCAAAGAGGTACTTAATAGAAGGTCATGCTCATTTCATAGCTGGAAGAGGCAATCAGCTCAGCAACAAGTATCAAAACAGGTTCCCTATGAGCAAATGTTATACTTTTAGCGCACGTATCAAGAAAAGCCAATCAAATTCAAAGACAGTGCTTTTTGTTTAGTGTCACAAATATGGCCATAGAAGGAGATCTTGAAACAATAGCTTTAGCACCAAACAAAGGCTTATTAATTCACGAGGGAAATTCAAACTTGCTGTTATTACAATAGCGACATTCACGAGAGGAATTAAAAGATAGTCGATCACTGCACGAGCGAGAAATTTGAATATTAATGTAATGGTGAAACACATCGTTTACGGAAGGAAACGACTATTGCTTTCTCTGTCGTAAATTGTGATCACGCTGGAAAATAAAAATTGGTGCGATCCCAGGTCATCACAGTTTCTAAGGCAAGCTAAAAGCCTAGAGAAAGTCTGCGTCGAGGGCTAAGGTTATCGCTGTCTGTACGGTTCGGTGCATATCGGTAAAGGGTCTCTTTACGTTTTCTTGACAGACTGTATTTGTCCGCCTAGCTATACATGGGGAAAAAAATGCTACAAAAGGTCAAGAGGAGGGAAGGGAAGTTAGAAATTCATTATTGTTGGGATTCAAGGGTTAAACAGCTTATAAATCTTTGGGTGGGTACGGCAGATATACCATATAGTGTACAGATTCATTGCAGAGGGTATCAAAGTGATTAATTAAGGCTATTGAGTCTAAAATCTTGAAGATCTATTTTAATGTATAAACAGGGTAGTCTATATTATTAACATGAAAGGATGGGTAATATAAAAAAGATGCATGGGTAATATAAAAAAATCAATATTGAAAATAATGAAAAGGTGTGGTGAATAAAAAAAAACACTTTTGATACAGGTAGTTGGCATTGCTTCGCCCGTTATGAACTGCGAAATCGCTGCGAGATAATGCTCATTTGGGAGAGGCGTTGGCCTAAAGGCCCTGTTGCACTTGGGCCCCGTTCCACACTACGCCAGAGGAATTGGAAAACGGAGGTTTCATTCGGAAAACGCATCAAATGTTTTGCCGTCCACACTACGCCGGAGGAATTACAAGACGCAACAATCACCGGTCATTTTGGATTTAATTGTGTTAGGGGAAAATTCGCGGAGGGAAATCAAATCGTGACGCCATCGTTTTCGAAAAGCTCCGTTTTCAAGGTCTTTTCCGTCCGCACGAAAACGAAAAGCCAGCGTTTTCAAATTCCTCCGGTTTGAAGAGCGTTTTCGAAAAGCTCCGTTTTCGTGACGGGTTAGTATCGACAGTAGCCCTAACCGTAGAAATAAAGTTGCGATTTCAAATTTCTCCGGCGAAGTGTGGACGCTGTCTTAACCTGTAACTGGAAGTTCTTTGTTCAAATCTCGGCGGACACCAGACAAGCTGCGCCAGAGGTTGGTTAATGTAACACTCCTTAGAAACACGTAAGGAAGATTTTTTTCAGCATTGCAGCAGTCGTTCCATGCGAAAAGTAGAGAGTGATTCACTTTGTACCCCCGGGGGGGGGGGGTACTCCCTTTTATGGGTTATGTAGGTATATGCAGCCCCAAAGGGTATGGTTTTTCAGCCGTTTTGGTCATAAACAGGGTATAGATTTGGCCATTTTGGTCTTAACTAGGGTATGGTCTGTACTCTAGTCTTGAATTGACTGTGTTTTTTAGAAGAAGCTACTTTTTCATCATTATCGATAAGACCATAAACCGTGAAGCCCTTCAAAAATTATGTTTAGGGCAACTGTGTCAGCCGCAACGGTCATAAATAAAGTATCAAATTTTTGCCCAGGTCATAAATAGGTTTGGAAAAATCGTAGAGTTTCGTCATAAATAGGGTAAGGGTTTTGGGAAACGGGTCGCACACCCCAACCAAATTTTTCGGAAGTACCGCACCCCCCCCCCCCTCCCCCCCATCCAGGTTCGCACCACACTTGCTACAACAACTGTCACAAGTGTTACACTACAGCTGGCGCTTTTTGTTCCAAATTGTTGCAAGAAAAATTTCTAAGTGTAGAAGCGCTTGGGCAAG
>Ga0126338_10000196_pt1 | contig 27090 bp, 10 predicted proteins | sample OrbCmetagenome_2_FD_92529 | JGI IMG/M metagenome (GOLD analysis project Ga0126338, IMG submission 92529) | Coral microbial communities from Petempiche,Puerto Morelos, Mexico - Orbicella C C metagenome | ecosystem: Host-associated > Invertebrates > Cnidaria > Coral | place: Petempiche,Puerto... | reverse complement strand
TTGAAATCTGATTTGTTGTTTTGTTTTACTGTCCCATTCTCAATGGCTGAGAAAAAGATGCAATTTAGAGCAAAAAATAGTGCGATTCGTGAATAAATCGCACCATTGAGAGCCAATCAGATTGCAAGGATAACCAGTGATTTCAAAATGGATTTAATAAATAAAATAATCGCTCTATTGACGGCATGTTTGTTTTTTGCAATCCTTGTTCACGCGCTGAATTGCATCAGCAAAAGCGCGCGCGAAAACTGTGTTCGGCCACCTTAAAAAGAAAATGCTTTTTCATCAAGCCTTGTGGTCATATTTTTCGTAACCTTTTCAAGACAGTTTAGTGTGTTGAAGTTAAACGCCTAAAAAGTTTACTGGCAATTTTTTTCGAAAACCCTTATAAAAAGAATTTAAAATGTTTGCCCTCCTTAAAATAATTATATCAGATTAAAGACCTATCCTTCGATTGCACTGTCACGCAATAAAAAGATAATTCGAAAACCATTGAAGCTATCAACAAGACGCGAAACTATCTCCAGCGAGCAATGACAATTTAAACGCGCACTTTCTTTAACTGACTTGCGGTTAAAACTGAAACAAACACGGACAAAACGACTTAAACAAAGCGAAAACGGCGCAAACTAAAACATGTGATAATAACAGAGAATTAAATACATTTGTAACGCGATGCTGGGACTGCTACAAACGGCTGAGATGCGGCTGAGATATGTCGACAAACTGCATTAGATGGTTTTGGATATAATAAGCTGCGATCCGCACTGCGAAAACTTAAAAACGCACTGCCCAAAAACTATTTGAATAAATTACACGAAGATACTAGCGGCACATTCCAACACGTTATACAATACAAAATGTACTTGGTAAAAAAACGGACGCATAAATAACACCATTTCAAGGCGTTGCGATCTTACAACCATTCAGTGGATATAGTCAAGAAATTATGATGTTATAGGAGATAACTAAAGGAGAGACTTCTCCAAGTGTTAGGTCTGTACCTTTTCCCAAACTTCAGATATTCGTCGAAATATTTTGCACAAATTTACAGAGCCACTGTATGGAGACGCCATGTCGGTGTACCTCCGCTATATACCAACATGGAGGCCGGAAAATACCGTAAACATCTAAAACTTACTTTAGCTATCTAGACAACTAATTATCTGAGATGAACAAGCAAACACTTAAATAAGCACTTTTTCTAACACTTTAACTTCAAAACGCTAAAAATCACGAGATAAGTATATATTTTTCCAAAACGCTTTCGTAGCTTTATGTCACCCACCGCCAGAGCTCAAAATTCAAAATGTGCTTGTTTCCAGACGAAGCAAGCTATTGAGCCGAAAAGTTGTCAACAGATATAAATTTACCCCTTCTTATTCCTGATGAGGATAAAAACTTTGGTGGCTCTTTAGTTTTGGATTTTAGAGCATGATGACGTCACGTGCAAACCAAGAATAGATCGTAGAACGTTCCTCATCTAAAGCTTTCATTTTCCTCCTATACACCTGTAATGATCAATGTTCTGACGAACTGGGTTGGTGCTCTAGCTCTTCAAAGTTGATTGGTATCTTCACTCAAAAATCTGATCGAGCCACTTCAATCAACTGCAGAATATATGGGGACCACTCAGGGGCGGAGCTAGTAACAGCCGAACCGATGAACTTGCCTCGGTGAAAATTTAGAAGTTAGTTACTTATTTCAGGATCTTATAAGAGACTATGCGTTAAAAAATAATCAGATATGAAAGAAGTCTATGTTTCTGATAATGCGTCTGTAAGAATTTCCGTCACGCTACAGCCTTGTAGACTGACTATACAACAATAAACTACCTCCATTACCTGGGCTGTAAACAGAACGTGACGACATTTTTATCAAATATTTGCCTTGAGTGCTAAGCATTCATTATGCCCGTCACTTGCGTCAATGTGTGTTACGGGAAATATTTTATTCATGTTAATCATTCAATTTTACTCGAATAAAAAAAAGAAAGCCATAAAATTTAAATCAAGTGCTGTGAAGGAGAGGAGGAGCGTTCTCTTGTTTATATTTAGATTTAATGAAAGAGCAAATTGTCTTCTCTTCATTCCGTTCGCAACAAGAGCTTCGTTTTTCTGAACAAAAGCGTGATAATCACTTTATAGTAAGGGACAAAACAATGTCGGCAACCTTGATACCCAAGTGTTCAACTTAATTTAATTTTCTTGGCAATATTACTGGAAATAGAAAATCTTTTGCCTGATTTCAATCTTCTCTCTGGTTATATTCCTTATTCACAAGTTCTTACATTCAGGATGAAACCATTAATTTGTTTAAATGGAATTGCATTTGCCTGAAGTAGATGTGTTAGTCTACATTTTGTTATCAGTAGCTTTAATCAGAAATTCGCGTGAAAATAAACTGAGTATTATTATTCGTTACCAATAATCTCACTATTGGAACATTTCAAAACAGGGACACGCAATCTCAAAATATTAAAAAAAAAATTACCTCGGACAGGTGGAATTACGAGATGGTAAGAAACATATGTTTAAATGTAGTTTATCGTTTATAATCTGCTCTCATTTAACTGAGAAGCTGGCTGACATAAATATTATAAACTTTCGCCATTCCGATAAATTATCATCATCATCATTAATTGTGCATGTTTTATACCCAACGTACATGAGATCAAAGGTGAAAGATAGTTTTCAGAATTAATTACATGCTTATCACAGGAGAACGTTTTTGTCAAGCAATCTCCTTTATTCGCAGACGTCTTTGTCTATCTAACAAATAATCAGTTCGTAAAATAAGAAATATTTCAATGAACCGAATATGAGAGAAATTTATAAAGAGAAGGTTTTTGGGGCCGTTATGTTTTAATAAATTATTGACAACTTAAGTGTTTTCTCTCATGAAGGGGTCTGTTATCTTTTAAACATCGTCCTGTGATTGGAAGCTTTCAGTTGTTTTGGTTTTCAAATCCAACAATACGATTGTTATGTTTTTCTGTTTAGCTGAGACTTCAGTGGGATGCAACAAAGGAATTCCGTTGTGTAGAAACGTTTTTGGATGCGAGTGTTTTTTCAAAGTGTGGAGTCTAGTTTAAAGTTTAACAGGAAGTCGTAACTACACTTGAGAGTAAGTAAAATTGCTTTTGTATTCTGTTTTAAGATGTGTAGTTCCCTTTTAACGAAATCAAGGTGATAACATTCACTGGAAATTCCGTCTAACATTGTTTATATCTTATACTTTTTCGATAATATAGTAATATAATCAAGAACCACATTTACCTCATTCTTTCAATGTACGAGGAATATCATTCTGGGAAGAAGCTGCTGACATTTCGTACGATAAGTGAGAAATCATTCTAAAGCATTCCAGATGACTGGACTAATGGTGTTCGAGAATAGTCTCCATTTCGCAGAATCACAAGGAATGGGTAATACGTAGTCATAATAGTGGCAAAACTTGGCGAAACGAAAGTCTGAGGGGACTCAAGAAAATTGTTGTTGGTAAACAAGGCCCAGATGATAAAGTCAAAAGCTGAAATGTAATTGGTTCAGTCAAGTTATTGTCTGAGTTACACATTACTGGTGTTAAGAAAACATATTTCTATCAAGATTCAAAAAAGATATTTTCAAAGGCACTTGTTAATCAAATTTTAACTTAGCCTGAAAACTTTGCACTCACGCGCGGATAAGGGGAAAGAGTTGAAATTACCATTATGTTAAAAAAAATTGGATTAGGAATATCTAATTGTGCAAAATATGTTAGGTTTTTCTCCTTAAAAACCTTCCATTATTTATAGTTTGTTCTAGAACATAATTTTCCTTGTTTAGAGACCTTTTCTGTCCAAAGATTCTAAATAAACCGCAGTCGTACCGTGCTGCTAATGAAAACTTTGACACTTAGATTAACTCGGTAAAACAAATCACAACTTTTCAATGATATTTTGATCTAGTTCTTTTTCAAAGATTTGAAGAGTATGGTTAGCAGGATTAAAAACTAACAAGTGCCATATCAGTAATGGGTTGGAACGAAGCCAAGCAAGAATGTCTCCCAAATGAATGATATGTTGTAAAAATACATTTTGCTTTGATTATTGCAATCAGTTGTAATCCCGTTAATTCTTCGGATTGTGGTTAATTGTGTTCGAACTTCAATTACTCCATATTAACCCACAGTGGACTTTTTGAATTTTTCATGGCTGAGGACGACCAAAATTGATTTTTTCTTATTATTTAAACGACGTCTGACAGTTACAACTACAAGAAGATTTCAGATAAGCTGAAAGCTAAAGAGGTCTCACTTTTATCTGATTTTTACCACTTCAAACTTTCTGCTTTCAACTGAGATCGAGACTAGTGTAAACCGAGACAATTAAAAATAACTGTTGTTTATGACTTCAGTATTAGTTAACCCAAATGCGAGTGCTTTCAGATAGGACTGCTTCAAGGTGTTTGCGTAATTAACTCAGTAAATTTTCATTGTTTATTTTCATTGGCCCAAGGCTGCCTGTAATCCTTATTAAAGCAGTTGACCTTCCTTGATTATTGATAAACCAGCGAGTGGCAACCATAACCGTGTTAGTGGTATAACCAGATGGCAACGCTACGATAAAAATCACTTTTCTCATGCTTGCTGGCAAAAACGGCGGGCTTTTAAACTTTCAACCTGTCCCTTCTTCTTTATAGCTGTAACTTCCAATGTGTTCGGTTTACATCTAGTAACGAAAGTTACATTTCTGCTCCACATTTTAGAATTTTAAAATGCATGTCAGGACGGCTTTGGTAGTCCTTTTCACTGTCACTCTCTCACTGGCTTACAAAGAAGGTGATAACGAAATGTAAGTATTGTCATCTTTTCACACGTTTCTTTTTCTACTGATATTCAGGATCTTGACAAGGACGCAGTACGTAACATGCCAGATAACAAAAAACTTAAAATGCACTTAAACCAGAGCTAAAATCCTTCTCGGGGGCTGAGAAACAGAAAATCATCTTTGATTATAGGAGGCAGCGTGGCCGACTGGTTAGGGCGTCGGACTTGAAATCCGGAAGTCGCGGGTTTAAGTCCCGCTCTGACCATTAAGTTGGAGTTGTTTCTCGGTAGACCATAGTTCAACTCCTCGGTCACGCTTGTAAATAGTCAAATGGTCTGCCTCCCACCAGTTGGGATTTTTAAGCCTATTATGTTTAGTTGATATATTTGTTTCTTTCAGTTTAAGTGGCATGCCTGTGAACTAGCTAGGTGTAGCTAAGCGCATTGACCACTATAACAACAACATTTGAACATTTTTTTTGAACATTCCAAACGAATCAAATGTGAATACAACTATAAATATTGGTTTCACGTCCTCGCAAAGCTTTGTTTGAAATACCAGTGTTTTTTTTTTGTGTCCCCAATTAGTTGTGAAAACTAAATAAATTGACACATTAATAAAGCTTTTACTTTACTTACTTTACTGTATTGATAGTGAAAACTGCACGCAAGATCAGAATTGGTTTATTGGCTGTGGTACGTTTCCGAGGATAAATTAACTTCTTTGGCTTGCACTTTCGTAGCCTACATCATTGAAGGGCTTCGGTCCAATTATAATTCATGACATATTCTTGATGTTTACCAATAACAGTCAGCCTGAATGCTGCAGTTTACGTTTTGAGTTCTATTTGAAACAAAAAAAAAATGTTTTGGGGGATGATAATAATTGCTTCTTTTATTAGATCTTCGAGAGCGTCTTGTCTCAATGGGTAACATAAAAGTTTCTACCGTAAAAAGATATGAGGACTACAAAGTGAACTAGACTACTACGTATTATATTTGTTACGTAGGGAGATGTACAAGAAATCAATGGAGGAAGCATATAATTTATCTGTGGCGATCAACAACAATTTGAGGAATTATGACACAAAGTTGAGACCAAACGCTGGAGGTGAGTTCTGTGACCGTTATTAATCTCACTACTCTGTCTTTTGACATTTATTTGCTCGTTCGCTTTTATTGCTTTTAAAAAAACATGTCTTGGCAGACATAATGCCTGGCTAGCATGTTAGCCGGCTACTAGCAATGTCGTGCATTTATGGAAGAGGAGATTGTTTGCTGACGTCATTGTTTACATTTTTCCTCATTGACATACGACTTTACGCAGAGAAGGCATCACGCTAGACACGAATTACAAACTACAAACATTTTTAAAAAGAGCTTGGAGAACTTAGTAATTGGTGAAATTTTTGGCTCTTTGGGTGTAATATTCGAGGAGAAATTGGCTGCAAAGTTCTGGGTGGCAAAAGCTCTTGTGAACTAATACATTCTTTGTAAAATGTTGAGTTTTTAAACCCGCGTCGCACAAAATGTTTTCGATACATTGGCCTTAAATTCCTTGGGATCGTTTTGATCGTTCTGTTCTCTTTCTAACGTTTTTGTAGCTCCATTAGAAACTGTATCGCCAATGCTAATGAGGCAAATATTATAAAAAAAAATTCTCCTTAAGACAAACCAAAGGTTAAGTTACATTTCCAACTTTTGCCTTGTTTAGGGTTATAAATCTGGTTATACAAACGGGGAGTAGGGATGGCGTGGTGCTCGCCTTCCACAGCGTGGCCGGGTTCTACTCCATCTTGATGATATAATTGTGTTGATTTTGTTCTTTGCTCTTGCCTTGCTCCGACGGTTGGGTACTCCTAATAAAAGACCGGTATTTTCAAATTTCAAATTGATCCGGATAGAGATACCACATTAAGACCATCTAGGACTGATATAGCTTCCTCTCTGAATATTGTAAGTGTTTTTTGTATAACGGGATAATTATATTATTTGTTTTCCAGGCGAGCCAGTCATAGTGCAAGTTGAGTTTAAAGTTATTTCATTTGGTGAGATAAAAGAAGTTAATATGGTAAGATGCTTTTGACGGTTAGCAGTTGTGTACTCTTGAACATTTTTCAAAATCAGGTTTGAATTGTGAAGGTGAATTAATCAACATGACACGAGCGTGGGACAAAGAAAAATTCTGAGTCCCCGACAGGAATCGAACCCATGACCTCCCGAACACTGGGCTATCAGGTTTGAATTATTTAACAAATATATATTTAAAATGTCAGAGCACTTTGAAATGCTCCATTCTGAAATGACTATGCTAAACGTTATGCTGACTTTCAGGAGTACAGCATGGACATATTCTTCCGCCAGTGGTGGAGAGACCCGAGGATGAGGCATAACTATTCTACTCCATTCAACATAGCGTTTGACCCGACCAACCTTTTATGGACGCCAGATACTTATTTCTGGAATGTCAAGAATGCAAAGTATCATCACGTGACCAGGGAAAACATGCGGCTGAGAATCTCATCGGATGGAGAGATTTACTTCAGTACAAGGTAAACTCACTACCAACTCACACTGAAACGGCACCCTTTTCCGGATTCTCAGAAGACAGCTAATTTACCTTTAAGCCTGGTCTACACGAGCAATGTTTATGTGACAATTCTTATTTGCTCCTGTAAACGAGGAAAATTCGCCAATTGTTATGTGATGAATATATTTGCTGAAAAGCTGGCCTGTTAGCTTTTATGTGGCAGGTGGCTCCCTGTTTGGCAAAATGACATCAGGAATGAAGGAAAGAAACAGCAATACCACGAAGTGAGATCAAAAGTCCAGCGTCAGGTACGTGAGACGAAGAACAATTGTTGGGAGCAGGAGGCACAAAAGATCCAATCCCTATCCGACAGCGTCCACAGTGGTGCGGAGCACAGTGAGTAACCGAGGAAAGAACACCGCGAGAGACTCCGGTCAGAGAGAAAAGAGTGGCAACAGGATGGCGGCATAGCTTTAATCTCATCTGTCTACGAATCTGCCGTTGGAGATTTGGCCTGCTCAGTCATCAACGAACTCATAAATTGAACACCATCAAGTAGACATTGTACTCGATATCGAGCGATTGCTTACTACTACTAAAAGTTGCCACATACGAAAACTGCCTCGTAGATGACTCGTCACATATAATGTGGCAAATATGTTCGTAAGCGCCATATTTTTTTGGACCTAACCCATTTTCCGCTGTCCAAAGTCATTACTGGCGCATCTACACGATCAAATATATTTGTCACGTAAAAATTGTTTGATAACAGTTATCGTGTACAACAGGCTTTATAGCCGAACGTTCCCCTTGCCCGCCGACACAGCACAACACATGGTTGCTTTAGAAACTTTATGCATTGTTGCAATCTTAGATACGATGAATAGGCCACGTTCGATATATCAATATTCTAACAGGGCTCCGAGGTTTTCGGGTCAAAATTGTAAATTTTTTAAGTTTCTTTTGTCTTTCAATTCCCAAAAGAGACTTGGATACAAAGAAGACAACACCAAATATAGAAGTTTGTCCTGAAAGCCTCGGAACCATGTTAGAATATTGATATATCGAACGTAGCCTATTGCGTCATCGTCTATTTGCTCTAACTAGAAGCTATCGGGCGAGACTTAACTATGAGACACTCCTCATTTCCTATGATTTATAACCAGGGAGTAATAATCAAGTAAAAATGGCGGAGTTCAGCTGTTTAAAGTTAGCGTTAGAGGGGTATGCTTTGAAACTCCCTTGCACCAGGTGGTCGTTTAGAAAATCCACCTCTAGGAAGCATAACCCATACACAAAAACAATTTGATGTAGCTAAAATAACAGAGATTCCACCTCTCCTTCGGCTTGTTACGCTTTAATTTTCTTGGTACCTTCTATCAGGATAACAATTGTGGCTCAATGTGACATGGACCTACGCCTGTATCCAATGGACACTCAACACTGTGCTTTGAGAATCGAGAGCTGTGAGTATTGATTTTGAAAATTTTAGGAGTTTTCGTTATGGCCACCTTTATTATACTTCACATACCAGTCCCGAGAGGAGCAAGTAGCTTAATTTGTTTTCCTAACACCCGAATAGGAAACAAGGGGTTTGTTTATTTAGAAAAAATAAAATAAGACAGTTGAGCCTTTCAGCTTTTGAGGAGCTGCTTAACAAAAGATCGACAGGGGATCTCTGCTATTAAGTTAAGTGTTTCACCAACTAGCCAGAAGTTACTTTCAGCGCACTAAAGTACTAAGTTTCTGCTATACATTCAGATGCTCACACAGTGGCTGACGTGGACTATAAATGGAAAGGCGGCAAAGGTGTTGAAATTGTTTCTTCAGAAATGGCACAGTTTGATCTTCTCCGAGTGGTCACTGAAAACGAAGCGTCGACTAACAGTAAAGGTTGGAATATTGACAATGTCTGTGTCAATTTTTGTTAGCGTTTGTCCTGATGTAGGCTCAGCTCTCCCGGTAATTTCATGATGATTCATAAGTTCATAAGCTTTGTATCTCGGGAAATGAAATTAACATAAGATTTAAAAGCCTTTGAACACTTCTGTGGACGAAGTGACAAAGTCCCGGAAGTGCCGCCAACCGGCATAATTCCGCAAAAGTTGATGAAAGCGTTTAAATATTATGTGAATTTCTTTTGCCGAGATATAAAGCTTAAAACATATAAATCATCAACATTTCTCTTTTACCTTTTTACAGTGATGCTTAGTTGTTTGTAAAATAACTTGAAGGTTGTGTAATTTTCGAGAGGCGTTTGTTGCTGAGGGAAACAGTTAAAGAATTATGCGATCTATTGTTACTTGAATCACAAATGATTATCCGAGCGGACGCTTGGTTTTCGTGTATAGGCACCAAAAGTTTAGGATCAGCTGCTGGCCTTTTATGCTAAAACAATTGAACTGCTCGCTGACGGTTTCGATCGGCTTCGGTAATTGACCCGAGGCTGGGCCACAAGACAACCATCAGGTATCAGATATAACAGATATGGCGTACAATTTTCTAAGTACTTTTCTCGCTTTCAGGTGTTGACTATCTATCTCTCAAAAGAAATTTTCAAATATCGCAATACGTTCATTATATCCTTTTTAATAAACCTGTATAAGATGTATTTTGGATTCCGAATCATAAAGAAATTACTCCACCGTATGGTGTTAATCAGTATAGCCCATTCTTGATTCGTTCCAGCCTCATATTCTTCTACTTTATAAACTCAAGGCTAAGTAGAAGTAATGGAAGATGATAATTTAAAGTATTTTATCTTATGTCATTGCCTTTAAGGTTCATTTGCCAAACTGAAGGCGGTGTTTTCATTCAGACGTCGGCTCGACTACTACATTTCAGCGGTGTACGTACCGGAAGTGATCCTGGTGGTGTTGTCATGGTGTACGTTTTTCATCACTCCCAGTGCTGTCCCCGCAAGAATATCACTCAGTATAACAACCATTCTTACTACCATCCTGCTTTCCAGCAGCCTAAACTCCAATATTCCCAAGGTACGTAAGCAGTGCATGCCTCTTGATGCTTGATGGCCAAGTAACAGCAATTTGTTTCCTGTCTATAATAGTGCTTCTTTCTTTAATAGCTTCCTCTCTTGCTACCTCTCAATCAGAAAGCAGCTCAGTTAAGCACTGGCCAATAGTTAAATCCAAACTAATTATCTTGGTTGACTGAGAGCAGTTATTGGAGAATGTCGCTATAAATTACCACATCGTTACTGTTAATATTTTGTTTCTCAGTTAGCCTTTTGATGGATTGATGTCCATGTTCAGCACTCATATGAGGTCGTTTCCTATAAGTTTCAGAATGCTGTTGAGGTAGCTATATTAGCAGTAGTAGGTCCGTTAGTGTGGACTTCTTTGGGTCAGGGACAAACTTGGCTTTTTCTTCCGGTTTTTTGTGTCGTGAATTCATAATTCATGTAAATAAAGTGATTGTTGTTACTATTATATTCCTCCTTTTAGGTCAGCTATATGAAAGCTGTAGACTACTTTATGTTAACGTCATTTGGCTTCATCTTCGCTGCTCTGATTGAATACATTATCGTTCTTAATACTCCTAATGTACTCGTGGATAGTTTCTACTGCGGGAAGAAAAAGCAAAAGAATGAGCCCGTTCAAGCCCAGGTAAATAATACAAACCAGCCAATCACTGACTGGTTTTCAAGATTTACACTTCAATCCGATTACGTGGCCAGTAAAAAGTTGGTATTGCTGTATGTGGGTCAGCACATTTAATCTTGCCCTCGTGATTATGAGTTTTTTCGTCTTTGTTTGGTCACCGAGACGAACAACGTTCTAGTCATGTTGGTTTGTATTAGTAGATTTGACATTCAACATAATACCATGGAATTTTACTGGAAACTATATTTTCTTCGCTTTCTTGATATTTCTTTTGCAGGATGGCGCAGAGGAACTTATTCTGAAGATCAGCGCTTCCCCAAGGAAATTAGATCTGACCAAGCCCAGCAAACAAGCCGAGAGGCAACCAAGCAATTCCAAGGACCACTGGGTTGACAAAAGCTCCCGTGTGCTCTTTCCAACTCTATACGCCCTCTTCCTTCTGGCGTACGTCGTGCATTACAAGAGCAAGGACTAATAGGCAGCAGTTTTGATTCCTTGTCGAAATAGTGGGCCCTTTCCATTTGACCAAAAGTTCCGGCGCGAATTTCCAGAAATTTCCAACATCTAGAATTTCCTGAAAAGAGGACAACCTCACGAGGTATACGCAAATCTTCGAAAATTTGTTACCGGAATCTCCTCATTTAACTTTCCCCCCGTAGTTTTCGGTTGAACGGCTCGCATTCCGGAAATTCAATTCGGATTTTCGAGATAGTTTACCAGGGAAATTTCCGTCCAATTTGCCCTCGTTTCAAAACTTCTGGAATTTTTAATTGAATGTAAAGCGCCCTCTGTTCACTGTCTTTTTCCTAATTATTTTTGCTGTCTATTTCGTCGACTGCATCGAAAATCATATTTAGCCAGGCAACTACGTTTTTTCCTGCTAACTTCATTGGAGTAAATGAATATTCAGTGAAATGGTTAGTTAATTGAAATATTTCAAAATTTCCAAAATATGTATATTTGAATATTAGCAGGACGCGCCTTTGTTTTTGGTAGTTTATTGCAATCAGATGTGCATGGGCCAGCTGACATACAACAATAGACAATTTTCCTATTCTCGGTATTGAACTGGAACAAGCTTGCAAATGAGGCTAATGCGTGGAGTCTTTTTAAATGAATATGAAATACATCTCTTTAATGATAATACATCTCTTTTAATGATATTCTCCCACACTAGCCTCCATGCATTGTAAACTAGTTCCGATCCAATACCGAGAATACGAAAATGGTCTATTGACTCTGGATCAAAAATATGACAAAGTGAAAAGCTGCAGGTTTCGTAAATGTAGTTGTAAATTCAATATAATTCTATGTATGTAATCATTATGTATTATTTACTATAATGCTATGGATAAAAATTCAATCAATTTATAATTGGTTAATTAATCTAGATAATCGTGCGCTAACTGCTGCTGTGCAAATCCCCTTTACGTTATTATATGTGCATGGCTATACAAGGGCTAATAATATCCTGGTTATTTGCAGGTATCCATGATATCAATACTGAGACGAATGTTCTCAGTTTCCTCTGCTTTTTTCTAAGTTTCATATCAGTTTGTGCAGAAGTGGAAACCGGGGACCTTTGTTAACTCATCCTGTCTATCGTGACGTAATTTCATTTCGAGAAGCTGATATAACAACAATCTTAATTGAGAATATAAGTGACAACAAAGTCACTGAACGGTTGTGGTAGCAGTGACTAAGCTCCAGTTTCTTTGCATTGAGAAACGTGCGTGGAATTTCACCTTCGCAGTTATAAAGTAGCGGGGCATTTGATAAGAAAGCCGCGAGGATGGTGAGACTACTGGCAAAAGCTCATTAAACTGGCTATTATGTTTCATAGATGTTGCACAGCGGTCTTAAATCTCTTTTAGATCCATAAGCTACAGCTGTAACCATAGCTACAACAATGTTTTGAGGTTAGGTGTATTGAGTGAGTCGTTTATGATTGTTTTGAAGTTTGAACAGCCACAGACTCTCCACAGTCATTAAAAGATAACAGATAATGGTCATATAATCTGTAGAGTATAATTGAGAGAGATTTATTTCAGCAGTCCTACTCCAAAGGATATTGTACAGTATTTATAATACGTAACTTGCCGTTAAATGACCTCATCCTCGTAGTTATAAGCTTTAACTAAGTTTTGAGCAGAATGAAACTGACCTTTTGCAAAAGTGAAATAAATAGAGGATGTGAGGAAAGACAAAGAAACTATCGCCTTAGCGGCATTATATACTCAGAATATATAATAATTATCCTGTAAACAGGGTAAATGCATATTATTATTAGGTCATTAACTTTGTACATATTTCCAAATCGCTACAAAAGTTTAGCTAAGTAGTTTAGGTCACAGAATTATAATCTTTAGAATTATGGCGCGCTTTCATTTTTGCCTGACAATATCCACTGTACCGGTTTGTTTTAGTTGATTTCCATAATCTTTTAGCTTAACGTTTATCATAAACTAGATACCGATACTAATTCGATATGACGAATCAACCTTATTCTATTGCGCACTTTATAAGATGGCTTATCAGCTCAAGGCGAGGATTGTTTTACCATTTGCAATCCACGGTTCCAACCTGTTAAGCCATCGAATAATGAAAATATAATTCGTCTCTCGTCGTTCCCTGGTAATTAATAATGCTAATCTTAAAACTGAAATTTAATGAAAATGTATTTAATTTACTTGAGCCTTAAATCTGTCGGGATACTACGGTGCCAAAGGACGGTCGTACTGGGCTGGGACATTGTGAGATTTCGTTTCGTCTTATATATTATCATACTGTAAAATGACCAGTAGGCCAAAGAGTAACAATAAAAAGCAAAAATGCATTCCTGTTGCTACTATCTGAATAAAGTCACATTAATCTTGACCTTAAGTTAAATTACTTTTCTTTTACTTAGTACAATTTGGCCCTCAAAACTTTTCAAACTGTTTTTGTTCCAGTTATTCTACTGGTTTTCATATAAGCGTGGTCAGTTTTCTTCTGTCAACTTATATTCAGTTCGAAACTAAATAGTGTTATTAATGTGTTTGTAGACAGAGGAATGCTACTGATAGCTTTGTTTTTTTCTTAATTCTTAAGTCAGGTATTCATCGAAAAATTATGCGAAGCCTTTAATTCAGTTAGCTGCTACCTCTCTGGAGGTACAGTATTTTATTTACCCGTGTGAATATTTACTGTCATCTTCGGGGTAAGGTTTTTTAAAATGATTCTAAGACTATTTCAAATTTATCTTTGTTGATAATTGCCAATTAACAAACCAAAATCAGTAATTTCCATTCAAATTGTCTCGTCTTTCTTCAGATAAATTGTTTATTCCACCACATCTTTGTTTCCTTCGTTTTCTTCCCTAAGCACACCGTAATATATGGTGTAGGAAACAAGGAATGTGACGTACAAAGTAGGGAAGACAAATCTTGACAATCGGTCGATCCAGTGTGCCTTGGGTTTAACTCCTTCTTGAGGTGCTGTAGGAAGTTGTTGTTTGGGTTGAGGTTTCAGCTTAATATTTCCTTTGTTGTTCCTGATTCTACACACTCCTTCATCCATTACTTGCACGATAAGATCAACACTGCCTCTGCTATGGGCCTGAAAAGGGAAGAAATAAAAACATAGAAGTATTGTTTTAAGAAGGTTCTCATAGAGGATTCTGAAAATTATTAACCGTTACCAACATTGTCCAAACAGTGATCAACATTTAACTTATAAATGCATTGCCAGGCAGAGCCGTAAGGAGAATATAGGAAATCATCAGTTAGGTAGAGGGGAATGTCTTGATGTATCTAAAATGAGGATAAAGATATGTGAGCCAGTGACGAAAACAGACTTTTAAAGTTACTGATTTCATGGTTCATGCACTTACCTCGCATTCCATCGCGATTTCCTTTTTGCCATCCGCCTTTTTACCCCTTTTGAACCAGGAAGGCGCTGAGAATACTGGATTGGTGTTGAGCACGATGATAAACTCGATCAACGCGGCGAAAATGAAACCAAACGACGTCAGCAAGAAGTAGTCAACCGCCTTCATGTAACTGACCTTGGGCATGTCCCTGTTAACGTTCCCCTTGAGCAAAATTGATGTTAAGATGGTGGTGATGCTGAGGGCCACTCTGGCCGGGACAGCAGAAGGTGATATAAAGAAGCAGCACCAAGACAGGACAACCAGCACTATGGCGGGAACAAAGATGGAAGACACAAAGCTCTCTGTGCGTCTTCGAAAAGAAAACACCGCTGTGAGACTCGCAAAGGAACCTTTTGTGAAAAAGAGAAAAAAAATTTAGTGGAGAAACTTACTAAGGTAAGTCATCTCTAGAGTGCATCTGAGCTTAGCTGTATTAGAGACGATGTGTGTTTCTGATAGGCTAATCCACTAATGAGCACGCTTCAAAGGAAATATTGAATGTCAAGACTGAAGCCTCAATTGCAAATTAACAAAAAATATGAGCATACTTGAAAGTCTCCGCTATGTGTACGTGTAGTCATAACGGAGGATGACCATTTAATTTACCAACACAAAATTCAGAGAACATGAACATGAACTACACTGCATTCTTATTGGTTGATCTTGGCTACCTTCATTTGTCCATCCAGTAGCTGTCTTGAACGTTCATCAATCGAAAATACGGTATAGACAATAATTCACGGCTGATTTTTAAGTTTCATCCGTTTACGAAATCAGAAAAAGACAATTTTAAGAATATTCAGCTACAAAGTATGCTCATGGACGGCACCATATAATGATTAGAAAAGGTGTTTTTTTATGCATGTATTCTATCAAACATTCTGTTGTACCATTAGTGTGTCACGGTTCCTCTCCTAGCCGGAAACTGCTTCTCTTTTATTATTAGATTTTCTATTCCGTTCTATTTGTCACCTTTACTGTTGGTCTGCGATTTAGTGCGGGTCTTAACTCCAGTCAGATCAAACTGAGCCATTTCAGCGGACACTATTTCTATGCCCTGATCATCTCCTCCCTTCCAGCGGTAATCTACATCTGCTGTCGTGTACGCATCTACCATCAAACAGAAACAAATGGTGTGAGTCTAAGGCTGTCTGATAGTTTTTCAAGACAAAACGTTGTATTTCTAGTTTAATATTCTTGTTCTCAAAGCCATGCAAACTTTTTCAGTAATATTTTCTTGTTCTTGTTTTCTGACCAAACAAACAATTTACAAAAGGACACAGCTCCGTAACAGATTGTTTGGTTTCCTTTTGAAATATAAGATATGCAAAATGATTTATATTCGTAACATATAAAAGGATATACCAGGAGCACCAGAGTAGGGAAGCACTTGTTCTTTAGAGGTATGATATTTTTAGAACGGATTAAGAGCTTATTAGTTGGCTTAATTGTTGTTGTTATGTTGTCTTACATCTGTTTATTAACGAAACTCCAATAAGATAATGCATTAAGAACTCGCTATTTTATGTGATAATGGTGCTCGTTATATCACGGTTGTTGAAGTAAGGAAGATGTAGACATCCTATTTCTAAGTATGGCCATGTAAACAGTCAACATGCTCAATTCCTCTGTGGCAAATACATACAGCTTTCTATAATAAGGGGACAATACTGTGTGTCCATTGGGTAGAGACGCAAATCCATATCACACTGGGCTGTTAAAGTAATTCTGAAAGATACAGAAAGGCCCGAGAATTGCTATTACTTAGTGTGCAATTAAAATGTCCGATAAAGTACAAATAACATAAATTGTGAACAAAGAGGTCACTGCCTTAGTTTGTTATCAGTAGATTTCAAACCAGTTCTCTCGTATGTTTAATTGCTTATTTCTCCAGATTGTTGTCGCAGTTGTGACTGACGGTGGCCTAAAAGTCAGTCCCTGCCGGTTAGGTTTCGCGTGTCATTTAGTACAATGTAAAATTGACACAATTCGTTCGCAGTGGCCAAACTTTGTTTCACCCTATAAAGTAAGTAAAGCCCTGTCGCTGGGGCTGTGGAGTTTGCGACACAAGAAGGATCGCTGACTATGCTAAGATAATTGTGAAACTGATTTGATGACATTTGTAATGACTGATAGTAATGAAGTTTTTTTTATCATTTTACCTTGTGCTGTAATAAACCTCTCCGTCAGGAGATATTTTCACTCTCATATTCTCCCTGGTCACGTGATGGTATTTAGCATCCTTCACATTCCAGAAATATGTATCTGGAGTCCAGAACAGTTTAGTTGGATCGGCGGCCATGTTGAATGGTTTGCTGTAGTTGTTCTTAAACCTTGGATCGTGCCACCATTGCCGCATGAATATGTCCATCGAATATTCCTTTAACACAACAAGCGTTTACCTAAATTTCTAATCCAGACTCAAAAGTTGACTTTAATGTTACTGTATCACTACATTTTCAATTGAAATATGAAAAGACGGGAGTTTGAGAAACCGATCTTTGTCGCTGAGATGAAATGACGACCGATCATTTAGTAGATCTGTCGTGAGAATTAAATTATTAAAAAGATGAATCTATTCAGTTTTCCTGAAGTCAGGACTTCCAAAATTGACCAGTGTTATGAAGGGATGCTGGAAAACGTAATGTTATGAAAACGCTTTTCGATCAGTGCACAATGAGAAGAAAGCATGAGAATAGATATACTTTTTTATAATATGCAGGTGCTTATTTAAAATCAAACCTTGGAAGATTAAAAATAGGCTATTTTAATGGATAAATTTTAATAAAATAATTAATGTTTTAGCCGATCATTATTCCATACTCTGTTTATGGGACAGCAGAAGGCTCAAGTAATATGGAATATTCGACCAAGTTCCCTTAGACGTTCAGTGCTGTGATCTACGATTTTGAATTGTACGCTTTGGAAGTGTGCACTTTATGATTCCAGTAAAATATGCTACTGAAACTGAGATAAACGTAGCTGTATGGTCTCTAATGGCGTACCATATTAGCCTCCTTGATCTCTCCAAAGGAGATGACTTTAAATTCTATTTTCACTATGACTGGCGGTCCACCTGCGTTTGGTCTGACTTTCCTGTCATAACCTGTTAGACTCCGGTTTATCGCCCGTGACAGGTTGTAAGCTTCAATCATGCTTTTTCTCATATCGTCAGGAGCACTGAAATTGTAATGGAGAATTATCAAGTCTTAATAAACAGATTATTTTAACGATATATTTTACAAATTGCTTTGATACTGGCAACGCTCTTGAATCGCTTTTTCTTAAAGACTTCTTTAATCCCAGGTTTCGAAGTTGCAGTGTTAAAAGAATTTTAGATCGAGGATTTGTGTCCGAAATAACGTACCTAAGTTACAGCTGTCGGCGATTGAATAAATCCAACCTTCTGAACTTGTAATTGGAGAGGGATAGATTGCGAAATTTTGGTTTCAGCGAAAGTTAAACAATTAAATTATCATATTTACCCACAATAAGTTTCTAGCTTTTTTGCTGTTGCTCGATTTCTTTCTAACTAACGAACAATCTTTTGTCCAGTGTCCAGTAAGTACGTGTAGGTAACGATATCTCGCGCAGATTTGTGAAACATAACTCTCGTAAATTAGTGCACTCTGCGCAATGAAACAATGTGTAAAAACTAAAGTGAAATTAGTACTTGAATATTTGAGATTTTCGAATTGAGTTTGCTGGCTCGTCCTAACAACACTCCGCTCCTTCTTAATGGCCACAAAGAAGATAATGTGGCTTCACAAATTCGTTGACAGAACACACGAGAAAACAGGTTTCTTTAACTTAAACAATTCAATAACAATGTTGTAATTACGATATATTTTTTTAACTTACCCCTCAGTAGACCCACAGGTAATAAGACTAAGGAATGCCACTATAGCTGCTACTATTGGAAGGTAAAACTTCATAATCCAGGTGATGTAACTACAAGTACAAGAGTGAATTAGCAAAGGAAAACTTGCGCAATATACTACTAGGTTTCATTTGCTAATGAAATCGCTTACGGACATTTAATGCCTGAATTGGTTTCGCATAATAGTATATCAAGTAAAAGAAACCTGTTGTCAGAATTTGTCATGTATTCTGGGCTCCCTTCCGAGACGAGGGAAGACTCTATTTTGTCAAGACTGCGGTATCCACGAAATTTTACTGTCGCAAAGTCACGCCAACGGTACTTTTGTACGTAAAGCAATTTCTTACAAATGCAGATACTTAAAATATTCTTTTTAGGGATAATTAATTGAATAATCAGTTGTAACTGTTATACTTACTTGATTGCGACGGAGGAATTGGTGAAGAATCAGAATGAAATAAAAATAAGTATCTTTTGCCATCCTCCAGTTGCCACAATTTGAATATGTATTAACATAAACAATTTTTTTTTTAGATTTAACCGTATAAACCACAATTGCAAATCCCGAATCTCCCGGAGATTAGTTTACAAATATCTGTATTTGTCTTGGCACAATCACCTGCTAAAAACCTGCAGTACTATAGTGGTTTGTTTGAGGAATTCAAATAGGATCACATTATATTTTCATTAACACTTCTGAAGAGAAATTTTCTGCGCGTTCGTAAAGAACACATGGGCTTTTATCTGTGTTTGGCGGATGGACTTGTAAACACAAGATTTTTTATGATTTTGTTATCTTTGCTTTGACCACCGCAATATTTGATGAGATGGGAAACACAGCAGTTATTTTAGATGCGGTTAAGCGGGATATCAGTTATCAGTAATTAGCCCAAGTGTTTGCTATATACATGTTAATAACTCAAACTTTTCAATATATTTGTACCGCAAATAGAATCCATTTTGACAAAAAATAATCTTAAATCATCCCTCAACTCCATAGGAAAATATTTTAATAACCAATCTATAGTTTATCTCATCTGGTATTGAAATTATTTTGAGCTGTAGGAATGGAAATGGAAACCAAATTTCTCTTCAGTAGAGTCTGCAACTACAACGCAACCTGTTACGGTTATCCGGAATTTTATGAAACGACTAGGTTATTTTGTGATTAGCACAGATTTAAACTGTGGTGCAGACGTTCCTTGGAACAATTACGTTAAAAGAGTCTGATCCAAATATCTGGGCGATATTTCAAGACCTGTTTAAGACCAGCTTGCCAGATATCTAGAATAACATGCACGCTCTTTTCGATCGTTCACTTCTTCCATTTCTGTAACTGTTTTGATGATCATTAAAACCGATAACAACCCTTTTGCTCAGAGTGCTGCCTAATGGAACTTTAGATGACTTACATTGTGATCAAGGTTCGAAATGTTTCAATTAAATCTAAAGTAAATTTTGTTCTGCGACAAACCTCCCGCAAGGCACACAACGCTTGGTTGAATTGTTTACCTTTATATATTTTGAAACCGTTTTAAGAACATTGAAGTTTTAACTCTGATTGACTGTATTTAATTAGATAGTGCTGTCTCTAAATCGCATTAAACTTACCTCGAAAAATATTTATACGATATGAATTACGGATATAAATTTAAAAGGGAGTGTTTTTCATTTATGCAAATCACGGTTACTTTCGAGTCCGTTCGGGTAAGAAAATCGATTGAAAACGAGACAAAACTCAAACGCATTTTAAATCGACAAAGTTATCGCCAAAAATAATTTGTAACATTTTATTGGATATCGTGGAAGACTTGGTTACTAAAATATACATATGGCTATTTCATGAGATAAATATTTTTTCCATCCTCGATCCCCAACTGCGTTAAAAATTTCGTATAATTAAGTTTAAAATGTGAAGGCACGAATATTTTTGATCTGTTGTCAGTCAAAAACGTTATAGGTGTGACAAAGAAATGTCAGAGTACTGTATATCTCTAATATCTCAAATAGCTGCCTTCTTCATTTTCTCGCTGGTGCAAAAAAATAAGAAACGTGCAGATAAATTGCCAGGTAAAAACCATCTTTCTAGACGTCGACGGCTTTGGCATCAGCTTTGTTCATAGTACATGTTTTATGTGCCTCCTGTTTTCATGCTGTGGCAGAAACACACGGATGTTACGTTTCTGTGCCAAGCTAGTTTCATAAACATGAGGAATATTTCGGTTGCAGATGTTAAGTTAAAGAGATACTAAGCACGTCCCTAAATATTTCAAAATTGATTTGGTTTTCCATAACTGTCTAAGTTTCTCGTTCTCCTCTTATTTTGTAGCTTAAATTCACGACTAAGACTTGGAATAAATGCTTGATTTACGCCGCAGTTAATAATGCCGCCTCGTAGTCTCATTATCAAGGAAGATTCCCAAGGCAAATGACGTTCATTTACACCACAGATATCGCTTATTTCTAAGCAAAGAAAGCTTTGCCTAAAGTCTTAGTGATTGTATTGATCGCCGCTGAGAAGACAACACCATCAGCTTATCACAAATAGCGAAATTCCACATCATTCTATCAATTGAAATTCTATACCAGTTCGCTGGAAAACATTTCAAAAATAAATTTATTGACACATCTGTTTAAGGATCGGATTTTTGTCAGAAGGAAACGGATTTGATTTTAACGAAAATCTCAATGTCTCAGACGTTATGTACACAAGGAATATCAAAGCCTGGAAATATTTAACTAAGATCATTGATGCAAATAAGAATTATTCATCAAGCGTTTACCTCATTTGTAGGCTTCTTTAGATTTATGGCAACAAAGTGTTTGAGTTGTCCAGTTTTGTCCTTGTCCGTGTTCCAGAATAGTTCCAATCCAGGCGGATGTGAATGAATAATTTCATTTTTATCCGAATTACAGCGTGCAAAATCTGTTTGTTGATATATCATATAGAACACTAATAGCGAACTGGAAGCATCGATAGCACCTTCTCGGCAAAGTAATAAATTATTTATGTCAAAACAATCGCAGACTCCAGCGACATGCTACAAACAGCTTTATCAGCTGCTTTCTAATATAACAGATTTAAATGAAACAAGAATTGTTGCTTCCAACTTGAACAAGATGAGACTATATATCTTATTGAAGTGATTTGCGCAATATATATATTTTTTAAAAATGGGCGTAATGTATTAGAAAAACAATTATAATAAACACGAACACTTACTGGTTGTGTGAAATAAAGTATATGACAGTACAGTAAACCGATCTTTGCGTTGCACGGTTGTATGCTGCTAAAAAAAGCTGTTTTCATTTTGGATACTTGAAGCGTATCGTCAGTTTTGCAAAACTAAATGTAACTCTGGCGTGGAGAATTCGTTTTTACGATTTAACAGACTCAAGAGCACCCCAGGCTCAGGTCCAACAGCTTTCTCAGATTGCCGGTGCGAACGTTCTTACTATGTTACAACAAAAATGTCTTCGAATGGAAGTTACGAGCTCATATGAGTTTGGGTTCTCTCGCCTCAACATCTGAATAAAGACGAACATTTCTTCAACAGTAGTTCAAGAGGCATGTTAGGATGGGGTTTTTGTCTATGAGCGCGGCAACATCTCGAAAAGTAATATTTATGAGCGTAATTAGCTTGCTAGATCCCCCTCTAATCCTTCGCAGAGAACCAACAGCGAAAGAGCAATTTCATGTGTGAAGAATTTTTTGTTTTTCCATATTTCAATTTGCGGAGAGTAAAGATAAAATGCGATACAACATGAGCAAAATAACATCATCAACAACAACAACAACAAATCCTAAACGTCTTTAGAGTTGTCTGAATAACGAATTGGACCGACATTCTTGTAATTTGCCAAAACAATCGTGGAAGGTATACCAACCTTCGAGGCATTATTGGATGAAGTTCCCCTTGTCCTCAGAATACAGGTGCATCGATTATTCTGTAGTTAACAAAACCTCATTAAACCACAAAATGAATCTAAGAGGCCCCCTTTTGAAACTGAAAAATGATATTCTTTTAATTCGTCTTTTGGAGTAAAAGAGTAGTTTAAAACGATCGAAGCAGAGTAAATCAACTGATATTGGAGCAAATTGATTTGTATAATATTTTTCATCGTTGCGGTTTATGATGGATGGTTGCAAATGCACAAAAAAACCAATAAAGAAATAACGATGAACAATAGTAGCAGCACAATCACAAATGTCAATATCATCATCAGATAATATCATCAGATAATAAGCAATTAAGGTGTAGAGCCCTTTTTAGGGCATATTTGTATTTGACAGCGTAGTTACGACAAGTGATGGATACCAATGAAATCAAATTTTCATAGTTGACGGGAAGATAGTTTGTACGCAGAAGTAATGGAGGACTCTTCTCACTAAGACATTTTTTGTCCAGTCCTATCCTTTTTTTTCTAGTAGCATGCCAAAGTCGAGAACGATATGTTGCTCGGAAACCTCTTCGTCTTGTTATGTGTCAGCATGCTCGTCACTTGTTACGATGGCTTTTAAATGAAGTTTTCTAATATCGTTCTTCTAGATTTTTTCGACACGTACTTTCTTTCGTGAACAGCAAACCGCCAATTTAACTTTGATTTGTTGTTATTATGAAACTAGTTCATGCACTGAAAGATAAAAATCAAACTAGAAAAACATGCGAGGGAGGTTTCTGAAATCAAATCAAAAATTTTAAACTTGGCATCCTAGATAGATAAGTTATCTCAAGAAAGCACTAGAAAATAAATTGTTACTTCAGTAATCGTTTGAATAATAAAATTTGTTCTAGATAAGAAAATATTATCTCATAGAAGAAAAAGCACTTTTCATAAAATGTCAATTTCGAGTCTATTTATAGAAAAAGTTGAATCTGAGCATCAAGATAACTTTGTGCATTTAATATCCAAGATCAAGCTGTAAAGTTCTTTTCTTAAGTAATGACCTCAAATTCTTGGTTTTAGTTCATTACCTGATCTGTGAATATCCAGTCACTCAATATTGATGATCTTGCATCGACCAACGCGAGCTAAGGAACATAAAGAATACAAGTTTAGTCAGAATAATAATTCTACGACCCCATGTTATGTGTTTTGGCGATACGAAACCTTTATTAATTTTACATCCTGGTCACGGTATTGAAAAGAGTTCTGATTTCGTAAAATTCAGTAACTAAAGAAGCATTTTATAAAATATTTTTACTTACGAAGGAAAGGCAGATTTTTAAAATGCCTGCGGAAATATTCCTGAGGATACAAATTTATAAACGTTTAATCAGGATCCCGTCTGTTTTCAAGGTATCTGATCAAGAATTTATCTTATAAGTGTGTGGGCGTAATTTGCCGATCAAGTTCAAGAATTTTATCTCCAAAGGTGTTTAATTTAATAACTCTTTTCACTGACTTTCTTACTGAAGAGAATTCCTTTAAAGTGCTGCGCAGGTAGAGCTAATCTGGGCCAATCAGTGTGATACGTTCAATTTTTGTTATATATCGACTGCAATGGCAGATTTCTTTGCCAAGAGAGGAAGCTGCTAGTTCTCCAATTATCCTCTTTTGTATTTGTTTTCGTTATAATAGAATGCCTTTAGATCCACAGCAAGATGCTTGCGTCCTTTGGCCGATTGAAAACCTCTAAATTTAGGTGTCTTGCTGTGCCTCAAATTAACGCTCCACACCTTATGCAATATTTAAGAGAACAGAACACATTCTAAGTTTTTGTGGATATAACGTTCAGACCAGCATAGCGTAAGTATGATTTGATACCTTATTTCTTTGCTGTAATTATTCGTAAGACAACCATCTAGCAATGAAACAAAATGAAATTAAGACCTCTAAGTGACGTTGACATTTCTGAATCGTCGGGGGTCTAACATCACACCCAATTTATCTCTATTCTTACATTTTATTCATTGCAAAAATTTCCAAGAATTTCTGTAGTGGCATAAAATTAACTTGAAGCACTCATATAGGGCAGAATAAAGAAGGAGTACCTATACATATCCAGGTCGTGAAAATTCCTGTTTTAATATTTTCTTCGCAAATTAGTGGCAGCGGCAAGTTGTTGCAAACAAAGAATTCACATCGATCGGTACTTTTTGAATTAATATACAAAAGACAGGTGGCCTGATCACAAAGGTTTTTGGTTTGAAACGTTCTGTTTTTAAACTTCAAGATCTAAGAACGGATAATTTAAGCAATAATAATGATTATCGATACAAAACATTCTCTTATAATCAATGTGATTTGTTGTGTTCTGTTGTCAGCGTGAGCGAGTGCTCTCAACCTTGGAGCAAGACAGTCTCTTTTTAATTCTTGTTTTTCTACCTGAACTATTATTAACGCTGTTGAGTCAAGAGAGAAAACTTAAACCAAAGGTATGTGTCTTCAGGTAAGGGACGCAACAATTTTGAAACTGATAGTCTTTGACTTTGGGTGTTTTTTTCTACATTCCTTTGGATCGTTTTGAACGTGACATACCGACAATTTAGCCGAGGCAACTGAGGCATTACCTATTTTTCTTTAAATAATGCTTCAGTAACTGCATTTTTAATTCAAGGAAGTCACACTGAGCTGCGACGCACAAAAGTATTTAAAAGCTCCTTAACAACTAGTACGTGATTCCATTTCTAATCTTACTAAGAAGCTATCTTCTCAACCAATTTTTGAAAATGTTTGCAGATATTTACACTGATCTGAAAATTATTAGAGGGGAAAAATATTATAACGTTTCTCTTAGGACTGCACAATAACAAGATCAAAACACCTTGTGTACATACTAATTAATAAATATGGTTCTTTGATGTTCGTAGTGGCACGAGTTTTGGCAAGACGAAATGAATTGCGTTTAGGGAATTGAAATTTGAATTTTCAAATGTTGCATATATTTGCCAGGAGACACTTGTGGAGATAATAAACTTTTATCTTGCCTGCCAGTCTTGAGAACAATCAACCGTTTTTTGATTAATGGAAAACGCTTAAAGTTTGAAGCACCACTCTCAAACTTTGTCCTTTGACACTGTGTATAAAGGTCTACCTAGGGTAAATCTTTAAGCAGTTAATAAAATCTCTGTTGATTTTTATTGTGTAAGGGGACAATGAAGTTTATTCAGTGGAACTATTCTATTCAGATGCCGCGTAATTCAATATCCATTCTAATAACATAAATTTTGAAATGACAGATGATAGAATTTTACGGCAAATACAGATACATAAAGAGCGAATTTCAGCCTTTGACCTTTCAAAGGTAGTCGATCGATTTTCTCCTCACTGAAAGGACTCAGAAGGAGAGGGGACTTCTAGTACCATGGGAACCTATGGAGTTTCGTTTTGAATGCAACGGTTTAAATTTGTGACAGAGGATTGCAATCCATCATTACAACCCACTAACATAGCAATAATTAAACTTGATTTAGGCGGCAGAAGGGTAACTAATTGAAAAATATACAATATTCGTATTAGCATGGTCGTTTCCACAAAACTAATTTTCCTGAAATACACGGAAGCAATGAACATCATCCACACCCACTCCTTACACGTTTTCCACCAAGCGAATGTTGAACGAGGCGTAACCGATTCACACTCTAAAAATATCTCTGGCGTTTCAACTTACCCGTGTATAGTGCAAATATTTGGCACAGTCTAATCAGGCGACAATTATAAAGGAAAAGCTACTTTATTTCTTGATAATACTAATAACTTACAAAGGCATTTGGGAAAGCCATATATCGAATGCATATGGGAATTGTCATGGGTCATGATAGTTTTCTTCAAATTGTTGACGATAAATTCCTAGTCAGAGGGAAATGCAAATCCCAAACATAGTTGTTGAATTTTACGCAGCCAGAAGAGGATAATTACAGAAAGGTATTACAACGCGTTTCAAATAGAATTTGTACTCTACACAAGTGTACGTGCACGTTATGAACAACACAAAAAATTTCCAGCAGAGTGCTCTTTATCAGGAAATATAGAGATTAGTATTTTTAAAAACATAACTGACGCAGCAATCACCAACGACGCTGTGGTTCTTGAGGGCCTGCGGTGTTTCAACTGCTTTCTACCACAAAAACGTTTGCTAAATTAATGAACACTCTTTAACATAGCTCAAATTACATTAAATTATCGCTTTTATTGAATACAAGACCCTTCTGATTTAGTGAGATTCATAAAAATTTACAAATGTAGCAAACGATGGAAAGTGAATGAAATACAAATATTCTTGGTGAGCGGAATTTGATTGCACTAGGAACACGGCACGATCAGTTGCAAGAAGAAATATGTAGTGATTTCCTCAACCAAATTCAGAACCAAACATATATATATATATATATAT
>Ga0126338_10000194_pt1 | contig 27211 bp, 13 predicted proteins | sample OrbCmetagenome_2_FD_92529 | JGI IMG/M metagenome (GOLD analysis project Ga0126338, IMG submission 92529) | Coral microbial communities from Petempiche,Puerto Morelos, Mexico - Orbicella C C metagenome | ecosystem: Host-associated > Invertebrates > Cnidaria > Coral | place: Petempiche,Puerto... | reverse complement strand
GTAGATCGCGACGTTTCGACTGCTTACTGCTAGTCTTCTTCAGGCGATAAGGTCGACTGATTGCACGGTGTCATTTATATCACAAAGGTCGGCTGTGATTGGTGCATTTCGATCCTCCTATTGATGATACCGTGCAATCAGTCGACCTTATCGCCTGAAGAAGACTAGCAGTGAGCAGTCGAAACGTGGCGATCTACATCTCAAGTGACTACATTGTGAGACAAACGATAATACACTTTATTATTGCATCTACCACGATGAATAACAACAACCTTTTCCTCGACAGCGAACAATAATGTTTAACGAATTGTGTTAGTTTGTCTTAGAAACGCTAAGGCACAATCAACGCTTTTCCTGTACCATCTACTTTTATAAATAGAGGATGTAGTTATTGTTGTTGTTGTCACATCTTTAGCGATGAGCAAAATCACCCTGAAATCGAATTTGAAAAATTAAAAAAGAAATGGTTTACACAGGTAGAAAAACACTTACGAGAATACAATAAGACAAAAGGGAACCGGTGATCATAAATTGGAAAAGATCAAGGTAGAATAAGAAAGTCGACCTTGAAATTAAGATTTGGCAATAGTAGCTGCTGTAAAAAGGTAGCAAGGTGCTTGTCTGGTTACATTTCTTGAGTGTTGTTGTATTTATTGAGTTGCCTACTCTTTGTCTCGATGTGTTTCTTAGGTATTTACCGTGGTATTCATTATGGAAATGATTCTGAAGCTGATCGCATTTGGCGTCAAAGAGTACTGCAAAAACAAGTGGAACCTGTTTGACGGGACAATTGTAATTCTTAGTGTTTTAGACATGGTTCTGACCTACTCTGGTGCCATCAGTGGTGCTGGATTAAGCGTGTTGCGAACCTTCAGACTGGTATGTTGATGATAACATTTATTATCTACTTGATCTTCTCGGGTGTTTATTGGCTGATATTTAGCTCGGACGTTTACATGCATGTGTTAGGTACCTGGTCTGTAAGTCCTCTTTGCATTGGTTTTGTTCGTTTTCCACCTGGAAATCAAAAAAGTCCAAATCGTTTCGAATGCACGTGAGAAATGTTGCTCTCTGACAGGCTGAGAACACATCCAAAACAGTAACTAGCTTGTAGTAACGACGTTTAAGCACATTATCCTTTTTACTGTACAGGAGATGCAACACGGTGTCTGAATAGGATCTTGAAGGACGAAGTTTTCGCGAATAACTAATACACAGAATGAGGAAAAACTAAAACTGTAGTTTGTTTTTCTGTTCCACAGCTTCGTGTGCTGAAGCTCGCTCAATCGTGGAAAACAATGGGTGACCTTTTGAACACAATCGGGAGCAGTGTAGGCCCTGTGGGTAACATCACTGTTATACTCGCTATCATTGTTTACATGTTTGCTGTGGTCGGCATGCAGCTTTTCCAAAGAGACTACACTGCGGACAAGTTTAAGAATTACGAACTACCACGGTGGAATTTCAATGATTTCGGTCACTCATTTATGGTGATTTTTAGGATATTATGCGGTAAATGGATCGAGCCTCTGTGGTGGACAATGCAGGCAACATCTCCCGCTGCCATCTGCCTCATCTTGCCCGCATTCGTCATCGGCAATTTTGTGATTCTCAATCTTTTCCTTGCACTGTTGTTGAACTCGTTCAGTGCAGACAGCGACGAGGAGCCGGAAGACGAAGAGGAAAAGAAAAGGAAAGAAGAAGAAAAGAAAAGGAAGAAAAAAGAAAAAGAGAGGAAGAGGCGGTTAGACATTCTTCGTATGCTTGGAAGACAAAACAAAAATCTTTCTGGGAGTCGAAGTAAAGTGGGACCAGATGAAGACGGCGATGGAACGGACGAGGAAGCTCATTCGAGGACGATAAGCCCAGTTGACGATGGAACCAAGAAAGAAGCGGCAATCACTTTGTCGGACAATCTCAAAAATGGAGAACAAGAGAACGGCTACGAGATGACACTTGTCAACCGACTGCCGAACGGTCAAACACAGCAGGATAATTCTAATGGCTTCAAGTACAACTTTGGTAAGTCATGCCCGCCTCTTTAACTTCAGCAAGTCCATTTTGAACAAATCTGCAGCACGTAGGCATACCCGAGGCAAATACTCTGTAGAATATCCGCTCAGGTTTCTATGTCTAGAGTCTTTATATTTGGGGAGCCCGCCTTCCATCAATGTGGCCCAGGTTCGATTCCGGCCTGGTGTCATATCTGAGTTGTTGGTTCCCGTACCTGCTCCAAGGGTTTTTATCCGGATACTCCAGGTTTCCTCCTCCTGAAAAACCAGTATTACAAATTGCAACTGATTCGACCTGGGAAGAGGACCCTCGTGAAAACCATCTACGGCTCTCTAAATATTGTAACTTATTTATTTTAATTCCTAGCGAGGGCTTTCCCGTATTGAGATCGGTAGTGAGTTAACAACTTTGACGAATTGATTTCCTTTTAACTCAGACGAAACTCCAGGTAAACCTGTAGGACGTAACACCAAAGTGAATTCTCTTCCCATTGAAAACCGCCATTCACTGACTACCGCCCTTGATCTGGACGAAGCAGCATTAAGAATCCGGGACCTTCCAGATTCAAACAAGAGATTGCCATGCGTCAACCGCGTCAAGAGTGACGACAGACTGGAGCCTAGTGACAACAACTTGAGTAACGGAGATCTGGTCGCCAATGGCTCAGCCCCTGTGGTGATCAACGGAAACTCGCGCATGTCAACCGGATCGTCACACAAAGACGTCAGTCTTGGTGACATAGAGTCACGCATTCCACCAAACAGCCCGGGTCATGAGTCAAAGCGTGACACGATTGTCACGGTAGATACCGACGATACTACTCCCCCGGGTGGAGTGAGGCCTTGTTGCCCAGCGTTCTGCTACTGTGAGAGTAATTGTTGTGACAATTATAAGGAGTCCTGTATTCGAAGAAGCTGGCATGGATTGCGTTACTATGTGTGTACTTTTGTGGAGCATAAATACTTCGAGTGGTTCATTCTATTCATGATTGTCATAAGCAGTTTAACTTTGGTAAGTTCTAACAGTTTGTTCACAATTGACCTGAGAGTTGTATGGATCAAAGTACATTTACCACAGCCGTTCTCGACATTGCTCTGAGTATTTCACTATTGTAACCCATGTATCATTTTAGATATTTCCAGACATTTTCTTTAATATGCACCATTGACTTCGAACCTATGAACCTATCGGTAGCAGCCAATGCCGGGCACAAGGCATATCACATTTCCTATTCTACACATGATTGGCTGAGAAAGTAATTTATTATATAAACACCAATGAAATACTAGGCGAGCTTTCGCGCAAAAACGTGATATCTTCACACGCGAAAATAACATATTACAGTGTCTTCACACGCGAAAATAACATGTTACAGTGTCTTCACACATTAAAAGATCACCGTTGCTATGGTTACATTATAAATGGCTACTCGAAGGTTCGAAGTTTCTCTTCTCGTATTGAAAAATATTTCACGAGTGAGCGCTGCGAATGAGTTTAAATATTTTTCAACACGAGAAGAAAAAGCGGTCATGTGAAATCCTGTATATATTTGCTCTGACCAGCATAGGAAACGACATCTTGACAGCTTATTCTTTTAACATAGTAAAGTTATTGTCATTTTTTCTAATGTAAGGTGTGTCCACAAATAGCTGCACAAGTCAAATACCTCTGACACTTGCAAAGTTTATTCATTTTTTCATAGTAAGACAACACTCTCTGATTTGAGTGACTGAGATTACATGTGTGACTCGGGGCTGAAGTAACAGCATCTCCGTCTAGTTAGAGAGAGCACTCGCCCTCATTTGAATCGAATTCCTTATTACAGGTGTTTGAAGACATCCATTTGAAAAATAATCCTTTGCTGAAGAGTGCGCTAGGTGTGATGAACTTCTCATTTGCGATCATCTTTACAGTGGAAATGCTTCTTAAAATCCTCGGCATGGGTTTCGTGGGTTATTTTACCAACTTGTGGAACTGTTTGGACAGTTTCATTGTAGCGGTAAGTTGCTGCAGACTACACAGCATTCTTTATGGTGCCTATCCCATGCTTTTTCTCCATGTTTCCTGTCTGTTTTGATCGCCATCTGTTTCTCGTTGTCTGTCTTGGTGATCTGGGTCTTTCCTGTTTGTCCTTATTTTATGTCTTGGCAAGTATGCGGTTACAGCCGCACTTACAGCTTCTGAATAGTTTGTCGGGAGAGAGACGCCTGTATTTGCAGGCTTCGTCTCATTTTGTTGCCTGGTGTAAATTAAATTACTTAAAACATTGACTTCCACGGGCGCCCAGAATATGAAGGCCACGAAATCAAAGAGTCAAGTAGCAGGCAACTTCAAGGGCATAACTGAAATCACTAACCCATATATATTACCTGCGTTCTACTCTTTTACATTCTTTGTTTCATTGTCTTGCTTTGTAGATCTCTCTCGCAAGTCTTACTGGTAGCAAAAATCTGCAGTCGTTCAGATCTCTCAGAGCTTTAAGACCTCTCAGAGCGATCTCGCGGTTTGAGGGAATGAAGGTAGGTTAGCGCAAGTAAATGTCTATTCATTGTTTCATTTTCTCTTACTTGCGATCGCCTGAAATTGGAAAATTTGGGTTATTTGGTGTTGCTATTTTGGGGTATTTGCATTTTATAATATAAGATGACAGACGGAAATCACCATTCCTTGTGTAGCAGGAAGCGCTTACAGTTTTTTGTGCTGCCGTTGCAGATTGTCGTGAATTCGTTGGTGCACGCTGTTCCCGCGATCGTGAACGTGATGCTGGTGTGCCTGATCTTCTGGCTCATCTTCAGTATTGTTGGTTATCAGCTGTTTAACGGGAAATTCTACAGATGCGTTGATAACAAAACCTTGGAGATAATTGATTGGCAGATAGTCGAGAATAAGGATCAGTGTAACGAGTCCCTGGGCATGCGCTGGATGAATGCAAAAATCAACTTCGACAGCTCCTTGCAAGGATTCTTGGCTTTGTTTCAAGTTGTACGTATAAACTTCATAACCTTCAAAGCAGGCGTAAACGGATAGGAAAATTGGAAGAGAAGTGGCTTTCGCTTCCACTAGCCTTGCCTTGTTTACACCTGTAATGAATTAATGAAGTCTTTATTTCTCATTGAAAAACGTCAGACTCAGCCGAAGTGAGTCTTTACAATCAAAGGTGATGATGATGTGCAACCTTAAAGGCGCCCACGTGACTAACTTAATCTCAAGTTATCAGACCTGATCAACAGGGTGACAAACATCTATTTCCAGTGAGAATTAAGCAAATCAGCGAATGTTTAGGAAGATGGTTAAGATCATTTGAGAAAAAAATGTTAAAAAAAAAATACCCTCACCTACAACGCTGCCTTTTCGTTCAATCGAAATCATAAAGTTCATTAAGATATAAATCGAAAACTAGCCTAAAGTAACTGACACTAAAGTACACTACGTGTATTTTACGCCTTCCTTAGGGAAGGGGATAGTCAGAGTAACTGATGTAAAAATGTAAACGTTGTTGTTTAAATATCTAACTAGGTCAAGTGTATAGTTTTGGAGAATTAAATGAACTAATAATCTAGCTGGAAAATGTCTTACTTATTCAATCAGCTAGCACCATAAGACCTGTAAGGCCTGCTTGCATCTGTAACGCAGCGGAACATTATGATTATAGTGACTGAGCTATATAAACAGTAGCCTCCATGTGGCGCGAAAATATTCCCGGATATTTTTCCGCATGCATTATCTGTTTCGAGTAGCGAACATTTGTCTGAGAGCAAAGCTCGGCGAAAACTTTGAGCTTTAAGGAACAGATCATGTCCAAAGACAAGTATCCGAGCATGTCCTAAAGTAAAATGAAGGCTATTTTATCCTTCAAATACTTTTCGCAACACGCCTGATCTATTGGGGAATACCACTCAGATGTTGCCCAGTTTTAGCCGGGGAATATCCAGGCACGTAACGCGTTTAGACCAATCGCGTGCCAGGGAAAATATTTGATGGATTATAGGTAAAGACATATTCAGCAATTTCGCGATAGAAAAACAATTACCTGGAAATTTTTGTTTTATTTCAGGCTACATTAGAAGGCGTTTTTGAAGTCATGCAAGATTCTGTGGATGGCGTAGGAGTAAGTATACTTTAATCACGTGTCCTTTCCGATGCTGCTGTCAACTCACGTTTCTTTTATGTTTCGTATTGATATCGTTGGATCGTATGATGGCATAACTGATTGTTTTATTTGTCTTAAGCATTACAAGCAGCCAAGGTACGAGAACAGTTTCTACGCCTACTTCTACTATGTTGTTTTCATCATTCTGGGTTCGTTCTTTATTTTAAATCTCTTCATTGGAGTCATCATCGAAAACTTCAATCGCCTAAAACAACAGGTAAGCTTTCAGTTAATGGCATTGTATCTTTAAATGCTCCTGTTTTATTTATAAGACTTTCAAACTTAAAATGAAACTGATTGACTGACTGACTGACTGGCTGGCTGGCTAGCTGACTGCTCGTTCGCTTGCTTGACCGACTGACTAACTAATTTTGTGCTTGCTTGATTGATTGATTGATTGATTGATAAGTTGGTTGGTTGGCTGATTGATGATTGCTAAGGGATAGACTTAAGCTTGGTTTCCACTAACGACTCAAGTATCACGTGCGTTTCTCAGTGTTTGCCTGCGCTCATGCTTAACTCGTTTATCCTTCTTTCTTAGTATGAAGACAGCGGTGCACTTGGAATGTTTTTAACACCAGGCCAGAGAAGCTGGGTGAACACCCTCAAGAAAACTTATTACAGGAAACCGCGGAAGCAGTTCAAGAGACCTCAGGTCTGTTGTTAAACAACCCACGCACAATGGGTGGGAACCGATATGAAGTCACAATATTGTTGCTTTGTGATTGGTTTAAAAAAAACTCTCGCCTCCTATTCGACCAGTCAGATACAAACAGAAACGACCAATCGTGACCTAGTGACTTAATCTTTTTCCCGCGAACGAAAAAACGTATACTGACCTCGGGTTCCCATTGGTTCAGAGTGTTGTGTACAATGCTTGTGTTCTCCAATTGTACTTGTTTTAATTTAACAATACTCAGATGAAACCGGTCTATTGTCAGTTGTAGTACATGTATAGTTTTCGTGACACTTAGCTTGACTTTCCTTTTTCTTGTTTCAGAACAAGTTTCGTGCCTGGCTGTTTGACTTGATCCTACAAAAGAAGTTCGAAGTGTTCATCATGTCGGTGATTCTTATTAACATGGTTACCATGATGATGGAACACAACAATCAAACGGAGAACTTTACCGCTGCGCTCAATATCCTTTTAACCAATTAACACTGGCTTGAACATTCATCGGAGGCAGCGTGACCCAGTGGTTTAGGACGCTGGTGTCGTAATCCGGAGGTCCCGAGTTCAAGGCCTCCACCCTGCCACTTGCGGGATTCGTTTTTCGGTAGTCCCGAGTTCAAATCCTCGGTCACGCTTTGTAAATAGCCAACTGGTCAGCCTCCTGCCAGTTGGGATTTTTAACTAAGTTACGTTTATTTGAAATATTTGTTTCCTTTGTTTCAGTGGCATGCCTGTAAACTAGCTAAACTTAGTGCTGGTATAGCTAAATGCAGGACCACTAATATATAGATTTAGGCCAGCCTGAAAGGGCTCTTTTTCAGATTGCCAGCGATTTCCATCAGACGTTGTGAAGAATGTGGTTAAGCTGTTAACTGAAGTGTTTTTTCCTTAACCAGAGCTCGATTTTTGTTTCGGGGCCATCACGGTATCTGAACTATATCTTCACTGGCATCTTCATTGTAGAGGCAATCATTCGTCTGATTGCCATGCGCTTGGACTACTTTAAACTCGGCTGGAATGTGTTTGACTTCATCATAGTGGTTTTCTCCATTGTCGGTGAGTTGATCGTCACAAGTGGCACGTGAATTTTCTATCATTAATTTATTTTTATTTGGAGTTATTCTAGCCTTGTGGGAAAAGAGGTCGCCACTTCAAGCATTCATCCCTGTTTTTTTGTGTTTGTTTTACCGTTTAAACAATTTGAACCCCACTTTAGGGATACTCGTTGATGACGAACCGTATTTTTTTCCCAGTTAAGTTAAAGTGCGTTAAGGCCTTCTTGAAAGGCTATAAACTGATAGCCGAAAGCTTATGTTGTTAATCTTTTCACCTAGAGAACGTTTTGAATGTCTTATCCTGGTTACAGCGCTATTTTTAAAACCAAACTGTTCACTCTTTCTCTGATATTAGCTGCCGATTAATGCTGACAGCCCTGTTAATGCGGCACTTTCTGCCTGTGGTCTTTTGATGACCGTTTTCAAACAGTTTTAAATAGGAGCCGTGAGAGTCGTAGTTTATTTCTTCTTTAAGAAAGTGGATGGGTGGAATATGGGGCGAGGATCATCATTTAGAATGTAGAATGTAGAGTGTTAAACGTGAAACGTTGCGTGTGGAGTGTGTCTTAAGTGTGAAATGTGGAGTGTGAAGCGTGAAGTGTGGAGTCAGTAAGTGTGGAGAGTTCGTGTTAAATGCGGAGTATGTGTCGTAGGGGTTTATTGTGGGTTATATCGCATCGGTCACCCTTGTGCGACGCTCCAGAGTTCAGACTTCAAGGTTGATTTACTCGCCTTTTTTTGTCCTGTTTCTGTCAGGTATTATTGTTGAAGATGTGCTACAGAAGGACATGATTCTCTCACCAGGCTTGCTGCGAGTTGTGAGGGTATTTCGACTTGGAAGACTGCTACGTTTCTTCGAAGGCGCAAAAGGCGTTCGCCGCCTGCTGTTTGCTCTTGTCAAATCACTGCCCGGCCTGGTCAACATCGCCATGTTGTTATGCCTGATTATATTCATTTACGCCATAATTGGAATGTCTTCGTTCGGATACGTCAAAAAGACCAACGGCATTACGGACGTGGTGAATTTTGAGACTTTCGGGAACTCTATGCTTTTGTTATTTCGCGTCGGGACGGCCGCGGGCTGGAATACAATTCTTGACCCGCTCATGGTATCACCGCCGGACTGTAACCCAGATTTAGACAATGGCGGACTAAATGGCAACTGCGGGAATCGTTTTCTCGCTGTCTTTTTCTTTGTTAGTTACATTCTTATTATTTTCTTGATTATCATCAACATGTACATAGCAGTTATCTTAGAGAATTTCAACGAGGCACAGCAACAGGAAGAGATCGGCGTGACCGATGACGATCTAGAAACTTTTATTCAAGTGTGGGAAGAATTTGATCCCAAAGCCACGCACTATATTTCTCTAAATCAACTCAGTGATTTCCTGGACGCCTTAGAGCCACCGCTACAGATTCCAAAACCAAATAGGCACCTCTTTGGCGAGTTGGAGGTGCCAATTAAGACGGACTATAAAATTTATTTGTTGGATGTTATGCAAGCTCTTGTCAGGCGTGCAATGGGAGGCGTAGAAGGACACGAGGAAGAAGAAATGGTGATGTTAGTGGAGCGCTTGGAAGAACGCTTCCAAAACATGCGAAAGAAAGAAGCGACAATCGGCTCGCTTCCCGAGCAGCATAAATTTGAAATAAAGGCAGCGGTGACGATTCAAAAGGCAATAAGGATTTTCTTGCTGAAGAGAAGGTTAAGAATTTGTAAAGGCGGAGCGTTTCACCCGTATGATGAGTTGACCTCGGAAAAGGACAAAGGTCACGGATGGAGAGAAAGACAAGTGGAAGATAACACCCGTGTGATCGGGATGTTATGGTTGAATCAGGCCAAGCGACACAACATTGAGCCAGCAGTGGAGGAAAACAACGACGAGGAAAATACCAAGGATAATGGAAACACCGAGAATGATATGCCCGCTACCTTGACTGTGGTGGACGAGAAAACTAAACCTTCGCCAAACACTCTGAGTGTGAATTGTTAGCGAGCAGGCGCCTGCAACACTTCACTGGTCACCGCCATCGTTTTGTATCACAGTAACTTCTAGGCTTGGTGACATGGAGCGTCACATTTAAAAATGCAAAGCGTTGAAACTCAAAATTAATGAGAACCAAACCGTTAAGCTCATTGGGTCGTTTGCTAAACTGTTTTCTGCGAAAAGGACATCGGGAGCAAGTTCGGCACAGTTGAATGTCGCGCAAATGCAGTACTAATGAATGCCAGATGATACCACTTGGAGCCCGCGAGACTTTAGGAAGATCGAGGACCTTACCCTTGAGGATCCCTCTGAAGATGGCTTGTTATGCCCCTATGACAGAAGCTTCAAAAGTGTGAATCCGCTGTGCGGCATCGCAGTTGTCCCGCGGCTGCATGCCGTATATTTTATACATTAAAAATAACAAAAGGCCAATGCCTATTTGTAAATATTACTTAGAAATATTTTTGTTATTGTTTGACCGTAGCTGGCGCGAAGCAGTGCATTTAGAAAGGTATTGCATTTTTGCGGTTTGCCTCTATGCTATTTGAAGGTGGCTTCAGATTGAAATTCCTAAAAGTTACTTCAGAAGCATCTGGTATAATAGCTATTATGGTTAATTTAGTGAACCGACTTTCAGATTATCTAATAATTCAATTGTGTTTTCCTTATTGCACAACGCCTTCCGTGAATAAGGCGGCATATTTCGCAATTAAAAGGCAACAAATTGTTACAGTTTAAATTAACATTTGTATAAGTAGGATAAAAGCAATGCTGCAATTGATAATTTCTGAAGTCAAAGGTAGCGTAACGTTTTTGGCACAAATAGCTGCATTTTATCTTAGCAGTGGAAGGCAATTCGATGATTTCTTCGTAATAAAGAGGAAAGTTTGACAGGCTGCCCTTAAGTCAAGTGGAAATAGTTATGTCAAGTCAGTACAATAATAGTTATAGCAGTTTGAGTAGTTGTTTGGCCGGACAATCAGAAGTAAATATCGCTAACAGATTGATTCCTGTTGCAACCGCTGTTTTACCGTTAGCTTGGGTTCAAACAAGGTGTTTTTTGATAACCTGTGCAAGGCTGCCGTAGATATCTGCAATAGCTGTGTCAGTGAACCTTCTGTGTGTTAATGTCTGGCAAAAAAACTGAAATTGAAGAGATGTTGATTTGCCCACTGCCGTGCCGTTAGCCTTTTTTTGAGCTGTGGGCAACGAAGACAAATCTAAAATAATTTTCTTCAGGAACGTTATAAACTAATTATAAATTAATTTGTTGGGTGACCTCAACAAAAACCAATCTCTGGCACAAGTTTAACGTAAATAGAATGGGACCGTAAAAAAACGCGTTTGTTTTTGGTGCCCGATAATAATATTTCCATTTTCCTCTATTTTGAATTAATAATTGATTATTTAATATAATGTTCATATTTTTGTTCTGTGATGGTACTTGAGTGCCAAATCGTAGTAGTGTAAATATAAGATTGTACTAGGTGTTACAGTAAATTATTGACCGGTAATACGGTTAGTTATTCACTGGGTTGACAGGGTCAGAAAGCGAACTCGGATCAGCGGTCTATGTATAAGGGCCTAAAGGCCGTTCTTGACAATACAATATATTTATTGTACGCTAGTGGAAGTTACTTTTCACAAAAATTTAATTATGATAGCTTTTATACTTTGTTTTCATTTTGCAGCTTGATATCTCCACGTAATTGAGAAATATTTATCACAAAGTTTATCCCGGAAGGAGATATTTGTTTTTGTATTAAAGATGAGCGTTTCTGTTCTTTTTCAAGTGAATGTTAAGGACCTTGCTTGGCGGTGCCGCTTTCTTCCCTGTATGTTGACTTAGTAGGTTTCTTTAATTCGAAAAAAGCAGCAAGCTCGAGTGTGTAAATTTTATCTGATAACGAAATCACTACACCAGAACAAGTTTGGTGATGTTTCATTGGATGATTGAAGTAAAGGATTTTGGCCAACTTAATCAACCTGTTCATTGTAATGTCACCGCTCTTGCGTTGGGGTTCATTTCCAAATTTGATTAAATTTATAAACTCGTGCCTAGCTTTCTTTCGAGTTTGGAAAAGGCTAATAATTTGGCTAGTTATGTAAGTCAAAATTTGCTGATTCGCAAATACTTCCAGAAACCTATTCCCTTATGAGGAAGCACTGGTGGGATTTTTAGTTCGTTTTCACCAAGATTTTTGTAAGTACAAATTTTATACGTCAAAAACCATTAAATTCTGCGAACACAAAAACCAGCTCCCAGTTGAATGTTGATAATCATTTTATGTGCTATGTTATAGTTTGAGGGATACATGTTTTATAGCCGGGCATATAAGGCGACTTCATTTTATCAGAGATAGTCTGTTTGATAGGGAAGTGTTATGCCATCTACAACTGTCCCTCGATAGAATGTACGCACGCAGGGAATGCGCACAGGTTTTTTTCTTGTCAATATAGGATCCATAATTTTGATGGATTTTCTTTACCTCAAAGACATGTTAGTGAGTTACACTCAAACAATTAGACTTAATCACTTAATGACCTGTGGAATGGTGGGTGAATCCCCTTACTTATTAGCGAGATCTCAGTGTAACAAAGGAACGACATTTTCCTTTCTGTCCCAGCCTCACTGCCCTTAGGAAAGCGAAAAAGGTTGCATGGTAAATGATATAAAGTAGACTCCTCCAGCCGTTCAGTAAGTTGGGACGCAGCGCGAAAAACGGCGAGCGGAAAAAGGAGAAAAGGGCTTGACGCGAGGAGCGAACGATTTCTTTCGCCTTCTTCCGCCGCGCTTCTCCCCTATTTTTTCGTGCGCCATGTTTTCGCTCTTCACCCCAACTAACTGGAGGAGGCTAATATATGGAAATGACTATCCCTTCTAACATCTCTAAAAAACGGTAACCTAACAACATCCCTTAAGTCATGGAGCAGCTAAAACATGGCTAAAAACGATAGCAACGCACCCTATGTACGTATGTACGACACACAGGGTGTCGCTCAGTGTTTTTCCAGTCTTCCTTGTCGGTGATTTTACAATACAATCAGCGGTGCTCAATGAAATATGGCGGCATTCATCGATTAACTCTTGTTGTTAATAATGATAGCATCCAGCAATAAATACATGATACAGAACCATTTTAACAAGACATTAACTGTACATATAGAGCGTTTGTGCTCTGATTTCTCCTGCACTGGGATTTTTCTCTAATTTCAACCCTGGGACTGCCCGTGGGAGTTGGGAGAAAATAGGCCTGGAAATGGGATTTATTTACCACCCCCACTCCTCTTAGAACTCTCTTCATACAACTTTGTTTTCAACAAAGGAACGAAAATAATGTTTTCACGGGGTAATCATGTTCCTGACCCTTGTCTGTTGCCTAGTATTTGGCAGCTGGCTTATCAGGTGTCAAGATTTGATGATTTGTATTGTGTAATTAGGTCCCAAAACTGGACCACGATATTGGCTGAAAGATATCGCCTCTGATTTTAATTGATTTTAAATGTAGTCCTCTTCTATTGCTTTCGAGTTTCGAAAGGCCAGCGATTGTTTGCTATCCCCTCGGGAGTTATTTGCGTGTTCAATTTGTTTTGAGGTACTAAAGAACAAGGTTTTTTTTCCTGTGATGCAAATAAGACCCAAATTTGGCGCTTTGTTGATTCGGTATCTTAGCAGAATAAATGTTTCCCATGAGCTGTACATGGTAACCACATGCAAAGCTCGGGATAATCAATTCAGTATCGTATCAAAGAAAGGCGAGATTGTCGGGAATGGCATGACGCGCGAGTATTAAGCCAACTAATGTCTAAATAATGCCAATGAATGGCTCAGGATATTTACTGGCAAATGGTAAAAGCCTGTTGGTTGTGTTTTCGCTTAAAGGAAAGGATTTTGCGCTTCCGTTTACCCGATGGATGCGGACGAGATAAGCATTCAACATGAATGAAGTTTTCGTTAAGGTAAGTTAGACCTTTATGGGCAATTAAGGGCTACTGAACTGTGAAGTCTCTTTCTCTAAACGGGGCTTCCTTAAAGAGCAGTTTTACTTTACAGACGCCAAGTTGACTGAGCGCTCATGGCTCTGAACAAAGGCCACCAAAAGTGCTAGAAGTCGAAATCTTATTTGAACTGGTCAAGTGCGCTCAAGTCAAATAGATTAAACAGCGGATACTTACCAGTGTCAAAGAAACATCACTCTTCGCCGGACTGTGTGAAATTTAAACAAACAGGAGCCTTGGTTTTCATCTTTGTCTTTCGTGCGGCTAATCCGACAGAAGTAAACTTTCAGTAGTAATCGCATTTGATCACCAGTTTGTAGCCACTTTACGACTGAGCTTCATTTAACTTTAAATTTCAATGACGTATATAGTTCACGATATTCGAAGTTAACCAGGTTTCATGCTTCGTTGTCTTAGCCGGCCACTAATTGCGTGTTGCAGACGAAAAAGCGACTTAATGACAACAAAATAGCTCATTAGAAAAGTCACGTTGTACGAGCACAAGTTAAACGCTGATAATACATTTTCAAAAATACTCTGTTAACGGTAAAATTATTTACTTCTTTACCCATATCTACTTCATTTCAATGGATTATCGTCAATTATTCGTTGATAATGGCCCATATTTGACGCACTGAAGTTTGTTTACATAAGTGCAACACCTGAAAGGAAGTGCTATCTGAGAAAAATAGTATTAACCAAAAGTAAATTATTCACACTCAGTTCTAGTGGTTGCATTCTTAGCCTGTTAGATATCGCTACGACAAGTTTGTTTTTTTTTTTTTACTTCAAATCACTACTTACACTGTAGTACATACTATTACAATGAATTTATACTTAGAAACGCAAAGCCAGGTTTCAAATGGTTTCAGAAACAACGATTTTAGCTTCATTTTTAAATCAATAAATCAATAAATCAATAAATCAATAAATCAAAAGTTTGGCGGAAAATAAAGTATATTCTTTCCTGATAGAGCTATGATCGTTTACCACTGAATCAGTGGTCACATTCTCTAGCTATTGAATATTTATAATAACACCAATGTATGCAACTTATACAATTGAAAATCCATGAAGAATATTCATACAAACCAAAGGATTACCTTAATGTTTTCAGTTCTCAGACAAATTTACTCAAGCTAAGTGCCATCCTGGAATATAGGGAGAAGGGATATTTTCTCAATACAGTTGATCTCATAATATTCTGTTTAACAAACCAATTTCTCAAGGTGAAAGAGCAGTCAGCAACACAAGCTAGACATAAAGCTTTCGTAATTGTCCGTTGTGATACCACTATGTCATTCTCTAACATCTGTGTATCGGTAGTAAGCCACCTCCTTTTTGTCCGTATTCATGCAGTCTTCATGAGCTACATCCCACAAACAATCATACAAGGCAATGAGTAACACTCTCTCTCCCCTCGTCCTTCCAAATCCTTTCCTTATTTCCCTTCTCTTTTCTTTTCTATGACCTACTTAAAGTTCGGTTCTACTTCAACTTCGCGGTTAACCACTGCAGTGGTGGATCTAGGGGAGCAGCCCCCCCTCCCCCCCACCCCCCATTATTTTGGGTGGAAAAACAAATCGCAGAAGGAAGAAAAGCCGGCAGTGCAAGCAAAAAAAAAAGCATTCAAAATATTTGCCTACGCAACAATGTTGCTAGTTTAGCGAAGCCTGACTATAAATGCACGCTTATTTCACATGCTTACACTGAAATGTAATCAGTGAAAATAAATTTCACATTTTCGTTTACCATGTTAATGTCAAAATCTCCATAACCATAACAACTAGACCAAAGTAGACAGTTGAGCGTCGTTTTCTTGTCTGCGGAAGCTTCGTGTCCTGGAAAATTAAAAAGAAAGCAGACAATTTTAAGATAGAATAACAAATACAAGGCCACTTAAATAATACAGTTCTCTCTGATTCGATAGGAAGCTCGGCGTTATAATTGTATGTAACAAAAAAAAATGTTGTTCATTTTTAAAATTCATATCCTCAGTCTGAAGTTAAACAGACATGATGCTATAATGTTGTCTTAAACTGCTCTTGAAACGCTAACTCGGTTTTTTGAGAAAATTTCAGAAACTTAGCAAACACTCGCCTGCAGCTCGTGTTAGTTCTCTCTTGTTCTCAGATTTCCGTGTTGTTTGACAGTATAATGCATGGCTTCTGGTTTTTTTATTTTTTTGTTTCCAATTGCCCTCACTTTAGTACGAACAAATATCAAACAATACCCTGAAAGTAATATGCGTTCAATGAGAGCCCTCCACGCAGTGTGTATATATGTTTGAATAAAGAAACCTAGAAAATTCATGCACAAGTTACTCTTTAAATATCTATTGATCCAGTCAATAATAAACAATTATTGCATGTTAAGTTCTTTATAACCAGAGTAACCATGGCCGAAGGTTGACAGGTTGAGGCTGGTAGCATTTACCAAGACCTTGACAATTCTGAATACCATAAAACTCGAATACATTGCAGCAAAGAACTTAATTCACATCTACTTTGGCGTGAAACCTATTGAGTCTGAACACTGAAAGGAGACTTGAATTTCCCATCACTTTTTTCAATCAGTTTCGTCTTCAAATATTTTTCAGTTCTTCCTTGTCTACTTCCATGGATTTTTCCTATTTTTGTCTCAAGATTATTCACTTTTTTCTGTGTCAGTTCGTAATTTGAAATGTGATCGAGATGACATAAGTCTTTGTACAGGACCGCGCTGAACAGGTGGCAAATAACCCCTGTAGCTATGGCCGCACTCTACAGATGACGAAGTATCTAGAAGTATCCGCCGCTTGCAGAATATGGATCCTCAATGTATACTAATTAGCGCAACTGCTGTATGAGGGAGTGGTGCATCATTTAAGTGCTGCGTAATTATACACTCTTTGACCAATTAAAAAATAACAGTTCATTGCTCAAACGAACTTTTCAACTGAACAGCAATCAGCCTTAAAGGTTCGTGATCCGGTAGGTTTAGCAGGGATGGGCGTAATTACTGGTAGGATTATTCGGGAATATGATTATGGTATTAATCAAAACTATGGCAAAATTCTCGAAGGTGATTGGTCATTAGCAGGCCTCATTTGGTTGCTAATGATCAAACTTCGTTTGTCTAATTGAGCAGTCTGAGTGGGTTTCTTTTCTCATTCATCCAAACGAAAACTCGCCTCCTAACCGTTCTTTCTCGAAAAAGGTGACAAATGGTTAGTGTTTTTCCTCGACTGTTGTTCTCGTTTATTAACTAGTAACGGGATGTTTGCGCCGTCCTGTAATCTGTAATCACATGGCAAGAAAAATTTCGACTGGGGCTATAAGTCATTGTACAGTACTCTACTGTACATCTGCCAATCTGATTGCCGGTTCGGTGATTACTATTGGCTTGTTTTGAATTGTTATATTTGTAGTTCTAGGTTTCCAGCCATATATGATCGAAAAGCGCGAAACAAGCCAATATCGTAAGCTGTGAGGGGCTGTTAGCAACTCTCAGGACCAATTTGCACGGTACAGCGTTGTCGTACGTGCTTTAGTAGTGTAGACCACTCGTGTACTGCAAAAACTCACCAACAGCTTTCATCAGACAGCATCGCCTGTTCATGTCGAACGGGACAATCGCCAGTAAGTTTAGACCAGAAGAATTCGTGTCGTGGACTTATTAGAACTTATCGCGGGCCGCAAAGTTGTGTTGGCCGTATAATATTGCCCCTGATGTGTAAATACAAATCAACGTACATTGTAAACTATGTTACTCTTTTTTGTCCTTGTTTTTGGTCGCGAATGATAATAATTCAGCACTTAATTGAAACAAATCGAAAGAGACAAAATGTCATATAACGTAATAGTGAAAGATAACGACTGTTATCGGAAGGTCTGAATGAGGTTCATTTTGTTGTTATCTCAGTAATCAGTGGACTTTTCGGTGATTTCTCAGCTATCAGTTTAAATTTCTGCCCATTCCTCAGCTGCCAGTAAATTTTGCAGATCTCAAATCTCAACAATCAGTTTGAACACGCGTCGTTTGTAAGCTGACTGTTAAAATTTTGACCAATTCTCTGAGCTATCACATACCATCACTTAAAATCAGCCTAGACCCTCTTTTAATAACAGGTTAATTAACAAATCGATTAACTAAGGTTATGAAAAGATGAAGGCTCAAATAAAACTCCTTTCAATGACAAAGTCTGTAGGTTTCTCAGCTATTGACTTCAATCTGGTCCCATTGTGTCTTCCCGATGATGAAAATCGAGTCAAACCATAATTTCAGTTGCAATTTGATTTCCCATGCACCGTTTCACAACCCATTTCTCGCACCTTCTTTCTTGTATTTCTTTAGTGTTTTTTCCTGTCTTTCAACTTGGCATTTGTATGTTCCGATTCAATAAAAAGACCAGTTTGTAACATTCACCAGAAACCGAGCGCGTCATTGCCTTAGAGGGAAGAATTTCTAGCGCGTTAAAATATTTTTGCATTTGCTGAAAAAATTTAAGCGTTCTTTGGTTAAAATAAGCTTTCCTCTGCCAGTCTATATTGGAAATATACTCTATGAAACGTTTAAATAAAAATTTTCACAACATAACTAGGAAAAAATAGATATTGTTAAAATGGATTAAACAATGCAATCACAAAATATCTCTTCAATTGGTAATTTTACTCCTTAAAAGATCAAATGTTATTATTGTTCATTTTTGTATGTATCAGCCTGTATTTGTACTATTTTTAAGTCGTTTTTGAAACTTTTAAACTGGTAACCGCAGGGTTGAGATTTGAAATGTTTTTTAACCAACCGGAACGCCTTTAACCTTCTCTGCAAATATTATTTAGTTAACAACACATCCATTATTGCTCCTAATAAATAGTTCTTTGTTTCAAAGTGACGTATGACCTTTATGTTGATTTACAATACAAAGAATCTGGCCTTGGGGAAAGTATCAACTTCATTCTAGTTACTCGAAACGGCAATTATAAAAATTGAATAAATTTGTTCATTCTCAAGCGCATTGCGGCAGTTCTTCCGTCATGTGTAACACAGACTCTAAACAGGTTGGCAAAACGTCAAATTTTTCCCGTTTTCACTCTGTGTAGACTGAGGTCAAACTGACTGTATAGCATAACCATCTCACTGTGCAAACATATTAACACATCAGCATGTAAGCGTGTAAACAGAGCGGCACATCTAGGAGCCATATCACTTCAAGTAAATCGAGTTTTTTTCTCTTATTTCAGGAACAGAACGAAAACTTCTCGCCCAACCCAACAAGGGCAACCACAAGATTATCCCAAGCTAGCGTAATTAGTTATGCCAGCCACTTTAGCCGGTCGGCAACCCGTAGGAACAGCGAGACTAGCAGTGTCGATGGTAAAACAATCAAAGACTTCTTTAAAAATATGATGCGGAAATTTTGCCCTGATCGACCAAGGTATTTCAATCGACCGTTGGAGGACAAACATGGCTGTAATGATGAGGTGAGTTCAGTTCAGTGTAATATTCTTTGCATCTAGTCATCTTGTATCAAAAGCAATGAGTTATGAAGCGGCTGAAGATAATAATTAAGTTATAACCCACGATATAACCGATTGCCTTTTACGCGCAAATCAGTTGTATTCCGCTTCCGCGCGTGTTGCTTCGTCAAAATTTAACGAACTCACTCGGATCATGCGACAAATTTCACGGCTAACAGTTTCCTGAATGATGAATTCCAAATGGTTACAAGTTCGTTTTAGCTGGAGGCGACCTGTAAGTTCATATAGCCAAATTATGAATACCTAGTTAACAGTCTGTACATCAAGATTAACAAGCAAACTAAGTGATGTCCTGATTCAGCAAGTAACCGCTAGTCACTATTCTCCGACAAATTAGTGGCTCTGTCTTTATGGATTTCTTCACTGGAAAAAATGACAAGGACACTTTGAGTTCGGTTGTTCAGAGCGCAAAAAGTGTTTTCTTTGGCCTAAGAGAAAAGCATTATCACTCTAGCAATTATCTTTGTTTACACAGAGAAACATTTGTTTACATCATTCATCATGACTGATTAAGCTTATGGTGGCAAAACAGACCCAAACAGACCAAACAGAAGCAAATTAGACAAATAATAAAATGAGGTTTAATGTCATATATGTGAGACATAAAATTATATATTTTGTACTGATGGTTCAGTTCACTAAATAATGTTAGTTAATGGAATGTACAAACAATAGTTCAGAATATAATTGCTGACGCCCAATATTGTCTCTTGTATGTCAATGAGAAAAGCAAATAAGAAAATCAAATTCCGTTACTAATATTTGTTTCGTGCACAGATAGTACATGAGATTGAACTTCTATCAGATTTATGCTTATTGATTCACAAGCAGCCCCCCCCAAAAAACTTAGACATTCTTGAAAAACAGATACATACATGTAGCTACATGTAAACGACATGAAATCATTTATAATTAACAATTAGCATAATTAGTACAAGGCTGAGTGAATGTGAAAACTCTGTTAATTGTTTCACTTCGTCAGCAAGCACTGTTCTATGGTACTTTTCAACTGTTTGCAGTATTTTTGCGGTCAAAGGCACCAAAAGCACTCGTCTGGCTGAGCACAGCCATGATTCAAGGTTTTCTTCCATCTTGTTTCTTATTTTAAACAAGGGTGGAATACTGTGTTCATCTTAAGTCTCAACTACACTGCATTTCGATTACTAAGATAACTTTTTGTGTTGCAAAGTGATTCAGCCTTTTGCTGACGAAATTAATATTTTTCCGCCTTAATCAAAAGTTTACTCAGTAAAATTCCCACGACAAGAAATGAAAAGAGAACAGCAGAAACCTCAAAAATTGTCTGTCTCTCTACACTGCCTCAGTTGTATTGAATCATAAGGTGACGTTATCAGAGCGAATACTAAATATTCTTGGTCACAGAAAGTTTCATTTGTAATGCTCTACGCCACACAGGTCCTCGGAGTGCTTAATTTTGACTTCTAATTTTCACACGATACATGAAAATTGAGCGATTTATCAACTCTTTGAACAACCTGTCCGAGGCAGATTAGAAATACTAGATCATAGATGTTTAGAATTACGGTTATGTTTCTCTCTTTGAAGACGGGCACAAGACAGAATATACGTCAAGACGAAGCATTTCACCTTTAGCTGAAAAAGAGAGTACATGATAGTTGAATCTCCTCAAATATAATCGACTATCATAAGCGTGGTCAAACGGGAAAAACTATCATCGGCTATTGTGAAACATTTGACCAAGCTCAAAGTGAATGATAATGAATGAATGATAGTGAATGATAGTACATCATGGTTGGTGCTACAAATATCATGCGCCATTTCGCCAGGGATTAAGAGACGGACTCGGCTGCGAGTTAGGATAATCCTTGTCTAAACATGGGCATCACACAAAACAAAAAATACGGGAACAAGATCAAATAAATAGCTAAAACAAAGTAAGGTAGATGAAACGTCACGAGGAACGACGAATCTAGGACTTAGTGTGTCTCAAATATAGTTCGTGCCACAATTCGGCTGGACTGGTTTTACGTCTCTGAAGTCACTAACATGTGTCGCTAAGTTAACGAGACCATGCACAGTCTTGTCCTCGAACGGCGACAGGTTAACGATCCAGACCGCAGCGAAAAGTATTTGAGAGATCTTTGAAACACTGTCTTGTCCTTTTTATGATAATATACCATGGAAATTCACAATGGGAATGTACGTCAATAAGTTCCGTTTTCCCCTCACTTGTGTCGCAAATTAATCCATCTGCATAAAACATGTTCATAATATCCTTTCACGGGATAAAGGAAAATGGCTCCATCTGAAGGGCCTATCCACACCATTTTGTTACCACATCAACAAAATAAATTGTAGTTCTCGGTTATTCTGTATGATTTTTTGTTATGACTAAAATGATTTTAGTCTGCGGTCAGCAGAAACCACCAAACAACTGCCCATTCTTCAAACAAAACTAGGTTTATCCACGTTAATGCATTTTAATGAGGATAAAATTTGTGAATTGAAAATAACGATTTCATTGTCGCTTGAGGAGAACCGCGTTTCCATGGCAACACCAGCTCGAAGACGTAGTCGTCGTAGTCGGATGAATGAAATCAATGTTTGTAGATTAAGAGTACGATATAGAAGTTGATACGTACGGTGCTTCAGGAAAGTGTCGATATCTCAACAGCCCTGTTCTGTTCAACACTCATGATCAATATCAACACGGCGATTTCTGAGAGACATTATGTCTTCTACCAGGTCTTGTGCACCTTTCTAATTGGCTGAATTGAAGAATATTTAATTATTCAGCTCTCACACGTAAAAACCTCGAGCTTTGTCTTGGTATAAACTATAAAACGACTGGACAGCTGGTCGCGACATGAAACCTTTGATCTTTCTGGATTTGCAGACGTTCTGCTTCGAGTTGAGAATTGCGGAAATGTATTTATCTACTGCTGTCGCTTCATACATGTAATCGTTCCTCATATGGATGCCCTTAATAGTACCTTATCAGGCTTCTTAGAGAAACTGAACTCTTCTGAGGTAAGTTTATGATTAGGAAAGACTTCAAGTTTGTGTCAATTTCCTTGAACATAAATAATTCTGGACAGCGATACAGAATCGGTAATGATATTTTAGTTTGTTTTCGCACGTTGGACGAGATTGATTTCAATGACGACTTTCAAACCTTTTTACCTCGATGTAAGTTTAGACAATTTAAACCGTTGAAAATTGGTCGTAAACAAAATATTTAAAACCGGATTTCGTCGAATTTCAGACGCCTAATTTAAAAAAAATGGGAAATTATGGTCGCGAAATGTAGTCGGTTAACTATCAATGCACAATCTGTCGATCGTTACAAAGTAGCGTTTATCAACAGTAAATTAAAACTGAAGCTATGATGAGAACATTAGATAAGCTTCTGGGCTGTGGTATAATTGACAAAATATATTTTACGGAAGCACTAAAATTTCAGCGACGAAAGGTAAACAAATTAACTATTAAATACTTTAAAAGCGGTTACCGAGATCTTCTCTGCGATCCAACGGCACAAACCTCATTGAAAAACGATGTAATTCGTGAACGATTCCTGTAAGCATAGCAACCCTGTTAACTACTAATTTTACCATGTTAATATCGCTGTAGTGGCTGTATTTGGCGTTAAGTTTGTTTGTTGTCTTAAAAGATAACGAAAGACGCGACTGTGCTGGCTTTCAACGACGCAATTAAAACCGAGAAATGTGTAGTAAACGACATGTCTTCGAACAAGGAAAATTGTTTTCTCCATCATAAAAAGCTTGCCATACTGTACTTTAATAGATAGGAACAACTTGCAATTTTTTTCTCTACTGAACTGAGTTTCCCTTGATTTATCTTGTTAAATAAATTATCGCTCTCTCACAGAATCATTGTTTGCGAGTTTTAATGGCGTACATAAAAATTCTAAGTGTTATCTTCGAACACGGCCAGCAATCTCGTAAAATAATTTGTTGATTTTTCTGATCATGACTCTAAATGGAGATCAAGGTAAGGAAGGAAACTTTTTTGCCGATTTTGGACAAGAGTTGGTCATTGTAGAGCCAGCTAACTCAATTCTGAAAACTTGGTTGTATATCAAGACAATATACAGAAATAAAGCCACTCTTTGATGATCTGTTCGGTTATTCCCATTAGCTGACTGCTTGAAAATGTGATGATTTTGTTAGGAGAATTTGGATATTTATCTACTAAGTATCAGGGAATAATTTCATCTTATTTCTATACCTTCCTTAGAAGTTTTAAAGCTTTGTTTAAAAGGGAATAAAAAATGGAAATTAGGGTAGACAGATCAATAGCTGACTTAAGCCTAATATTTATCTAAAAAATCAAAACATTTTTCGTCCACGATTATCATTTTATTTTGCCATCAATTTTCTGCTTTTTAGCAAGCGAGCAAGTAGAATTCTCCCCGGGAGAATGATATTCCAAACAAAAACACCTGCGTTAAATTTTGCGTTTCCTTTGTAATTACTATCGTAGTTGTATTTAGTTGAATAACATAGCTTGTACTAAAAACGTCCAGAATATTCTTCTGTTTGTTTTTCCATGACTAACTGAAAAAGAAAACTTACCAAGTCCAGTGGAGTGATCTGAGTAAATAGCACCGCGTGTGCCCATGGCATTGAGCCCGCTTGTGCGTTTAGCACTGATAAGATCTAAATAATCAAACCCGGTGGGCTAAGTGGCTTGTGGTTAGGTAGTACTAGACGTAATAAGATGCCCTTGGTTATCAACACTATCAAGCATTTCACGTTATGTAGCCTAAATAAACAGAACTCTCTCCTCAGTCGCGGCTCCGTGTCGTGGATTGGTTTCAATGCTCTGTGGTCTTCTGTTTTGAATTTTCACACACAGGTGAAAATTAGTGGACAACATATATACACATATTTCTGTAGTGGTGTATCAGTCAGCAGATAATTGAATATTTCGAATTCAGCGTCTTGAGCACCAGGCATCCTTTTACTGGAAACACAATTTAGCATGCGAAGAACGGAAGAATTTTACACAGGTTTTGCAAACATAATCCAGCGCTCATAAATTTGATGTGCGAATGCGATCATGCCTTGTCTTTGTCTTTATTATTCAACTCTACTCATGGTGGAGTTGGTCTTTATTTTTCAACTCTTACGGAGGCAGCGTGGCCGAGTGGCTTAGGGCGCTGGTGTTGTAATCCGGCTTCAAGGCCTTCACCCTGCCACTAGCGGGATTTGTTTGTTTGGATTTTTTTTTTCCACTAGCGGGAATTGTTTCTCGGTAGTCCCGAGGAGTTCAAATCCTCGGTCACGCTTTGTAAATAGCCAACTGGTCTGCCTCGTGCCAGTTGGGATTTTTAACTAAGTTACGTTCATTTGAAATACTTGTTTCCTTTGTTTCAGTGGCATGCCTGTAAACTAGCTAAGCTTAGTGCTTGTATGGCTAAGTGCCTGACCACTACAAATAAGATTTTTATTTTTTACAGTTATTTTTACAACGCGAGAAACACGATTAGCTCGCTGTAGTAGCACATGTAGGTTTTTTATTGTCCTCTTATGAAAATAGTTGGATAAAATATACAGCTATTTTTTTTGTTTCTTTATCATGTAAAACAAATAGATTCCATGTTGCCGTGCGTCTGTTCAGTAATAGATCATAGATGGCGTCAAAAGGTGGTAAGAACATCAGTGACACATTCGCCTAACGGCTCATGTGTCACTTTTCAACGTCATCTGTGATCTATTACTGAACAGACGCACGACAACATGGAATCTATTTGTCAAGTAGAGTGATGTTCAGTTGATCTGTTTTCTGTTGCAGACCTTTATTGTCATCACCAGCCGCTTTGGAACGTCACACGTGCACAGACTAAATAAAGCCAAATCTGTTTATATATTTGGTCAAAATCACCCTTTTAGGAAGTTTTCATTGTATATAACTACAAATCAGTATCCTTTGGGCAAATTATTATTAAAATTTCATTGTGATATGTAGGTTCAGTTGCCTTTCAGTAAGCTCGTTAAACTTTGGCGCGAGAGACCTGAGTTCGAACCCTGATTTGGGACTAACGCTCAGAAGTCGTGTCAAATTTTCAACTCTTTAAATAACAACATGTCACAGACTTGAACTTGACATCCACCGTTCCTCAACTTTAATATCTCCTTAATGATTAATAACCTCCCCCCTTTTACCTTGTTGGCCAGTGCCGTCAGAAGAGTAACAGCGATCTGATTCCATATTGAAATCGAAGGTCATGATAGGTTTCAGTACCCCCGAGGGCTAAATATCCTTTCTTTTCCTCAATTTTCATCCAATAGCTTTGAGCTCAGAAGGAAATTCTAGGCTATTTATTTTGAGAACTTCATGTTTGGTCACTTCTATGCCGTGTTGATTCATTCTTGATGCTAAATTCTTTAACGCTGTTCAGATATTTTGAAATTTTTGTTATCCTAACTATTTTAGTAAACTGTGTTTTTCTTGCATTGACAAATCCTCCAGAGGAGCCTGAGTGAGTATTTCCAACTGATTTCACTATGTAATGATTACTAATCAAAGAAGTGATAATTTTCTTCCGTTTACTAGTGAACATTACAAACATCCAAACGATTTCCCTTGGTTATTTCTTTAGCTTCATTTAATAAGTGAAAAGGATAGACAAGCAGTTCCCGCCATCTTTCGAGAAGGGCAAACGTGAGGCGAATCTTTTCGCCAGTCAAAAAACGGGACGGGGGCGGGGGCAAACATGCAGAACAGTCACGTCGCGTTCGTACTTTTTACAAATGTCAGTAAAACGCGAACTGCAAAATGTCTATTATTTTTGTTTATTGGACCGAACCCATGAATGACCAGGGGAAACGTTGTCAAATACAGCAAAAGGAGACCAACAGAACCAGAAGTCTATGACATACATCCTATCTGGTGTTAATTGACGTCTGATAAAACTGATAATATCCCGAGATAAGGAAATAGTACCCTAGTTGCTGGTGTTAACAGGTTTCCTGTTTAACTCTTCTCATTTAACAGATATGTGTTTGCAGCTATTTATACTGTTGAAATGATTCTCAAAATAATTGCCAAAGGATTTGCTCTTCACAAATATGCGTATTTACGAGACCCGTGGAATTGGCTGGATTTCGTGGTAGTAATATTTGGGTAGGATCTCTTATTTTGTTGAATTTTACTGTTAATCCCTATATCGAGTCAAGTATCGCCGGATATCCGGCACAAGACAAGTGCTTCTTTTTACGATATTCGATAAATTTCTTTCTTTTTTTTTTCTTTAAACATTCTCATGAACCTTTGGAGGTTAACAAGGTCTCTTTACTAAAGAAAATCAAACCCAAACAACTAAGGGGTGGACCATGTGCTGAAGCTAAGAAAAAGTTGCATATTAAAAGCTCGTACACTGACCTAGAACAAACGCCTCTTAACAGACGTCAACAACTACCGGCGCCTTACAAACGACTTATCCACGAGGAAACGAAACCGACAAACGGACTTCTAAGAGACCGACTTAACAATACATGGACCAAAAACAGACCACTTTGACTAACAATAGACGGATCGAAACCGACCAATGACTGATGACAAACTCTACACGAGTCTTTCAGCCAATACCATCTTGGCTAAACTGACCAATAACGTTCAACGGACCAGACTTATAACATCATCGACTGACAAACACTATTCACTTGACTCTGAAGATGACTTCGGCTCAGGTTGACGAAACGTCAGTCACCCACAACAGTTCTTTTCAGAACTACCCTCACCCGGACGATCGCACTATACGAACTACTGATACTCCTGGGTTCAAACCATTTACTATG
>Ga0126338_10000193_pt1 | contig 27220 bp, 20 predicted proteins | sample OrbCmetagenome_2_FD_92529 | JGI IMG/M metagenome (GOLD analysis project Ga0126338, IMG submission 92529) | Coral microbial communities from Petempiche,Puerto Morelos, Mexico - Orbicella C C metagenome | ecosystem: Host-associated > Invertebrates > Cnidaria > Coral | place: Petempiche,Puerto... | reverse complement strand
TGAGTGCCTGTTGTGAACTGCTGTTTAGTGGTCACGTGAGTATTTGTTGTAGACTGCTGTGCAGGAACAGTTATCATAGGAACTCTACTTGGTTCATTTGTAGTTAAACTTTCAGTGGAAATTACTTTAGAAGAAACCAAAGTCGTGGGATACGTAGGCCGCAGAGGACTCCGTGCTGTATTACAAAACAAAACAGTTACAATGTGGCTCTGCAAAATAAACTAAGCTCTCTCATCTTTGCTCGTCCTTAACTGCGCATATGGTCTTATACATTGATGATCACGATGAAGAATGTAATAACGTACCTGAACAGTCTAATAACGAAGTTGATTATTTTTGGGAGGTCGCAGCTGTCAGGGACAAGGAGAAATTTTACTGACCTACTACATGAAGTTGAACAGGTGGTGAACTAATTTCATTCACGGATGTCCTAGCAAAGGCTTGATAAAGACCATCGTCTGCCTCTGACACGTTACGTACGAGGAGACTGCCATTGGTTACCACAGACAGTCTGGGACTCTGGGACGAGGAGTGAATCTTTACTGCGTTCTTGTACCAAGTAATGCTACCAACCGATACATGGCTGTCAATTGTAACATCTGTTCCTGTATAGGGTTTGATTACTGAAGGAAATCTCCGCTTGAAAGATGGAAGGGCTGAAATGTAAAGTGATCAGTGTGATGAGAACTGTACAGGTTCATATTAAGACGACTGACAACCCAACAACATTTATATACCGTAAATCTTCCAATTAGCGCCCGGGGCGCTTATTTCAAATGTAGGAGAAGATGGGGGGGGGAGCAAGGATGTCGCAGCGCCGCGAGAACGCTCACCTCCCACCAATGTGGCTCGAGTTCGATTCCGACCTGATGCCACATGTGTGGTTGAGTTTGTTGTTAGTTCTGGTCTTGCTCCGAGGGTTTTTTCCTATCTCCACAAAAACCAGCATCTCCAAATTCCAATTCGACCAGGATAGAGGACTTGCATGAACACCAACTAAGGCTGATGTGGCTTTTTCTCTAAATATTGTAATTTATTTTTTCTATAAGGGACACTATCGATCATTATCTCAATGATTTTGCTACATTTTAATCTGAACAATGTTAAAAATCTGCCTGATTACCATCGCTCCTGCCCAAAATGAAGATACGAAGTGAATTATTGAAGAAAGAGCAAATTGTAATTTTCTTTTGGCGAGTTTCCGAGACACAACAGAAATTTGCAAACGTCTGCCAGACTTTTTTCAATTTGGCACCAGAAATGCCACTATGTGCAAATTTAATCCATCATACAACTCTTTATATGGCCTTGGTCACCTGCTTTGTTTACAAATTTTTAAGATTAAATAGCCTATTAGATTTTCAGCAGTTACAATATGTCTTGGAGGTTTTGACTTTTCGAGGTTATGCTTGCAACACAGCTCATGATACTGGGTAAAGTCGTGTGATAATTTCACGACCAAGGGCAATATTCTCCCAGAATGGACCTAGGGCTTGGTTAATAAAATATCGGACAACCAGTAGTTGACAGCCTTGAAACTAAAGCATCGTGACACCTTCTGACAACTTTTATACATTGGTAGAAACTGATATTCATCCTTTTGTTTTTAAAGCTGTCCTGATGTGACTTTGACAAGTTCAAGTGTTCTCGATGTTTAATAGGTGGACGCAACAACCAATCATTTCCACACAGGATTCCTGGTGTTGTCACAAGTAATATCAGCGGCGACACGAAAGAAAACAGTAATTTGTTCGACGAGCTTTGAAGTTGGCACAGTCGGTGAGGTTTTTGGTGAGTTAATACTGAGTTAGTTGCATTAGTGATGATGGTTAACCAGTACCTTCGTTTGCTGGTACACTTATCTGTTTCAGTAATATGGGACCACTTACGAAACACCATTTCATTGTGATATTTACTCCCCACTTAAAATGTTTCGAAATGTATCAACTTCTGCCATTTGCGAAGCGTTTGTAAGATGTTAACCTATTGATTAATTATAAGTCTTCTTTTTTAAATAACCTGGTTTAATGTTTGCAGTATAGAGATATCTACCTTCGAAAATGTGTTTGAGTCAGAGGATTGATTTAGGAACTTTAACAGTTGATTCGACAGTAAAATGTCTCCTGCTGCGCGGCTTTATTGGTTTTTCGTTATTAAAAAGAAACACGATACATTCTCCCTAAGTCTGAATACTTAATTTTCGCAAATTATATCATTTATCAGTGTGTCCAAATAGAGGACCGTGTCTTCTGTCGCTTTGGTTTTTCATCTAAAAGGGATATAATCGTATATTTTTAGTTGCATCCTTCCATTGCGAGGTGATGTGTTTTTGTTGTTTAATGCTGAGCGTGCGACATTAATTTCAAGAGAAGCAAGCTTAAAATATTAATTATTTTATGTATGTTCACCTCAATCTACACTTCAATAATCCATTTTTGTATGGCAAATCAATTGTATAAAGTTCCTTTGTAAATTTTTTTAAAATTTTTTTTCTCAATTGAGGACTTAAGTTGTTTGAATTGTCTAGCTAACTGATAGGATTTGTATGAATGAAAATTATTGCTTTAAGCAGCTAACGCTCTGATTGTGGTTTCAATTTGTTTTTAGCATTTATCACTTTGCATTTAATTAGGTTAACACCCCTTTCTCAGAGTGGCAAAGTTCCAACAGTTAAAAGGAAAATCCGAATTTTATGTTTGTAATATTCAAAAACGAATATACGGCATATCAAGAAAATATGATCATTATCTCTTGTGCATATATATTACTATTTGAAAGTACTGCTTGTAAGCTTTCATTTAAATGTTCACACGCGTAGGGGGTTTCAATCACAGAGCTAAAAGTGCGGAATACAATAATGTATTTAAAGTTTTCGCCTTTTGTTGCAGAAGGAGAACAAAAGCAAACAAAATTGCACACAGCGATACGAAAACAGAGCAAGTTAACAATTTTTTTCGCTTTTGAAAGTAGCGACATTCAACAATAGTCACCGCGTTTCTTGCTGCAAGGCTTTTCCGTGGTCACGCTGTTGAGAATTTGAAGTAATTATTTTGCAGCCAAAGAACTGTTTCACTTCTGTTTGGCTACGTTTAATTATTTATAGCATATGTGTTGCAACTGCGAATCTTGAAAAGATCTTTGTTTAACCATATCATTCTTTGCACTAAAAAGAATATGAAATTGATTAGTAAAAATCTACGTTCAGTAGCTGTTTAGAATCTCAAGATGTTTGAGCTACAGCGAAATTATTTCTTTCTTACTTTTTAATAGAAAAAAAGATAAACCGGACTGCGCTTTAAAAGGCGTTAAAGATCTTTCGTAAAATAACAAGCGTGGACGTTTGCTTATCGAAGAGGTAACGGTATTTCGTCGACCAATTGATGTGATGTCTGTCGGTTTGGGCTTATCACGATTTCAAATCAAAATCAAAATAAAATTGAACGTGTTTCAAACAATATTTTATAACAAAAGAAAATACAAAAGACTGCAAATGTTTTGAGAGCAAAGTGGAAGCATGAAGGTACAGCTGAAAGAAACATTATTTTGATTCTGAAACTATATTACACTTCCTACCTGACAATGGGAATTTCAGATAACATGGTGTAGTTCATTTTCAAATCTACTCGGTGGAGGGAGAACACGCATCTCGGTGGACTTTGATCCATCTAACGCCCACAGTGAACCTACACATCAAGCAAGTATTGTAGTAGGCCATATTCGTATTCTCGGTATTGGACTGGAACTAGCTTGCAATGGAGGCTCATGTGGGGGAATACCATTAAAAAGACTCCCCGCATTAGCCTCGGTTGCAAGCTAGTTCCAGTCCTATGCCGAGAATATGAATATGGCCTATGGAAGAAATTCGCAATATCGCGCATAGCCTTTCCTCACGCGACCGTTATTGTTGGAAAGAAACTGGCCACCAGCACAAAGTCATTCTCGTCATCAGGTCGCTTGTCCCTCGTAGCCGTCGGGGCCTTGGCACGAGCAAAAGGTTGCTCTGGATCAACATCCTTTGATTGGTTAGATCCTTCGACTAAGATCTGCACTAAATCAAAGCTGGTATGCAGAAAAATAACATTAAGCGTTACGGACACCGGGGTATCGAATAACAGAGACAGTTAGGACGAACAGGCACTGTATATAATTTCCCTGTTATTACGTCTCGGACTTTAGCTATCCATCTTTTAAAATATATTTGATTAGACTGATGCAAATTGATGGCTTGCCCACAGGGTACGTCTAGCCTCGAATTTTATTATATTAAAACAAGGCTGATAAAAACAGCCATACGAAAATTGGTTTTGATTTCTCGATATCTGTGACACTAGGTCACTCCTCATCTTATAGGGTTGCTGAATTTGCGTCTTCTTCGATTTTTCGCCATGTTCAATTGTTGGCATGTCTTCCATTAAGGGCATTGTTTGCGAAAAGATCTTGGAAATTTAATATTATTATTATTTGTTCCTTTTCATAAATATAACCTAAAGCATTTTCAATTGGGCTGAAGGTAATAAGGTATAGGGCAAGAATTACCAAATAACTTTCGATTTCAAGACAGTCTATGCACTTACACATCGAACTGAAACAATAGCAGTATATATTAGACCGCCTCGCCATGATTTGAAAGCAAGCGTTTTCAGTTCACAACGGATACTACAAGGACTTTTTCAAAATTAAAAATCCTCAGATTGTAATCAGCTTTAAAGATTCCTGTCAACGAAAACAGAAAAGAAAAAAAGGTTAAGTTCTCTGTACAAAGTTTTCAATTTCTTTCATCACCAAGGAAATGAGTTTTTCGGTCCGATAACATAATTGTTGGAGTTTCAATATTTGCTCATGAAATGTATCTTCATTTGTTGAACTTAAATCAAGCTTTCATCAAAATTTCTCCGTTGCCATAGAAACACAAATGTTAATTTAAAAACCTAATATTGCATTTCAAAGTGAAGAAAATTTCAATGATATTCAATGTTAAATATTGCCAGTTGTTGAATTCAACTCGTCAACCATTATGTTTATTGACAAAGACTGACTTATTGTTGAAAGTTGACTATCGTTCCAGGTCTATCAAATGTCGATTTCAAATGGATGATCTTTTCATGTACGCATTTTTCAAGGTGTTAGAAAATATACAGTTTTTTTTTTTCCTAAAAACGGCTTCATTTTTGTTTGCGTGTTACAGATGAGACACCTTGTTAACACTTATTTTCACGGTATAACAATAGTGTAAATGTATATAAATTGCCGACGGTGATTACTTCCCGTATTGTACATGGCATTTACAATAAAACAATAAGATGGGAGTTGTTTCATAGAAAATGCAACTTATTTTAACACGAGCCTTAAATTAAGCCGACTATTTACGCATCTGCTTGTCTACTGAAAGGATTAGTTCTGGAGAAAAATAAATGCAGAGACTCTTAGAGCTTGAGGCAAGTCTGATGGACATGTTGGATACCATTGTCTTCAGTTGTAGTTTTAATTTGGTTTTCAGCGAGACAAATTTCACGCCGTGTACCTTAGTTATGCAAGTTTTGATTTTTCTAAAAACTGTTTTGATTTATCGACTCAGTTCGCAATTAAGAATATATTTATACCGATATTCTTCGTCTGACAACAAAATCTACGGATGCAATTCACTTGGTTGTAAAATAACTCAGATATTGTTTGGTATATTTGTTGCACGGGTAATTATCGGCCCGTACGTGCTAGCGTGTATATTGAAAACTTGTAATTTTCTAGGCTTCAGGATACGCAAATATTAATCCCACTCACAGGTGAGAATTAAATTGTAATAATCAACAATCGTCGAAACAAAGTAGTGTTAAGGAAGCGAATGTGACGAGTCCCTTGATGAAATACACCTTAAGCGTATTGTGCTATGCTCTCAAGTGATCGACAACTCGAAAAAGACCAAAAGCTTTTGTTCAAACAATGCAGGATAAATGGGCCAACATCGTCCATGATTTTCTCATACGTCGAAGCTTGCTCGCGGTCATCGAATTGTTTGGCACAAGATAAAGACGGTACCCACTATAAATGGAAGGTAACTATTACTTTAGCAGATAAAAGCGAAATTGTGGCTTTGAAACATTCTATTTCTAGCTTCGGTGATAAATCAGAAACAAATAGATATAATTACATCTCTGAAACCCTGAAATCGTACTTGATTGTGGTACTCGTTAATACCTCGTACTGCATAATGGAGATTTTCAATGACGAGTTGAAGGAAATCAATAGAATTCCACATCGTTGAATACGACAAGTTATCTTTCTTAATGCTTTAAAACAAGAAGATAGGCTGTTACGTTTAGGAAATGTTTGCAAGTTTATTACGTTGCTAGTGTTACTAAGATGCGAGGATTTAACACACAATGGGCTTGTCGTGTTAGCTGATGTACAGTTTGTACAACGACTCGAATTTCACGTCTCTTGATTAAATTGAATTAGTATTCTTGGAAGTTTTTTTTCCTTTGTATTGTCCTGTTCACGAAATTTGTTAAATGTTTCTGTTCTACTGATCGATTTGCAAACGTCTTTCCTTCTTTTTTTCGGTCAGTACTCGTAATCAAAGTTAAAGACAATACATTTATCACATACACAAGACTTCCAATGCTCGGAGTCTACTAATAGTCAGCAGGGCTTGGGTTTTAAGATGAGTTTGAAATGGATAAAAGAATGAATGTTAGTTCGAAAGTGGCCAACCAGAGGAAATCGTTTTAAGCCTAAGAATGCTTTTCCAACAAAACATCTACCAAAACAGCCCTTTACAGCGCCAAACAGTCGCATTCTTGAGTCTGCGGTTGAATTTTACGCTGATTCAGTCATCGCGTGAAATAAAATGATTTATTTTAGGTGAGATCATAGGTTTTGTTCAAAATATCCCCAGGGGAAAACTAGAAAAGCCTGCTCGCTGTGAACTACGATAGCTTTCTTATATTTATACTATTACTATTGTTAGTATACATATTATTTTGTTGATGAACTTATCTACCCAAAAAATTGTCCTTGATCAAAAAAAAAAAAAAAGAAAATACCAACCGCACATTTTTGTTAATAGAGCGATTCTTTCGCGACACTCCTAAGGACAATGGAGTTATGATGTTTTTTTCGGACGGAAATAATAGGATAGCGCTGTTTCTTTTTAACCTGGCGGCGTTCATTCCTTTCGCCTCTTAAGCCTCTCGCCCAGGGGCTAGGCAACGACCGCTATTTTGGGCGTAGTATGGTTTATCACCCGTTTCGGTTGTGACAATATATTTTCACCACATTAGTCTGCAAGGCATAAATTCTCTTGTCTGGAATTGGGTGTGGTTCAAGAAAAAGAGCTAGATTTTGTCCACTAACATTCGAGACTTCTGAAGCCCTTCCGTTAATATGTTTACGCAAACAGAAGCAATTCCTCTATAGTGGAGTTAACGCATTCCACACGTGTAAAAATTTCAAAACTCTGACACATGTTATTGAAATCATAAATCTTGGTCCACACCAAAACAATGTGGAAACTAAACCTCTTCCCCCAAGAGGTTCCTTTCAAACCGTCAGAAACTCACATTCATGCTAATTTGGAATACCTAATGTTGTATTTGACTGTGCGGTCAAACATTCTTTCGTTAAAAAAGGCATGCAAATCAGGCGAAAGTGTCAACACAAAGCAAAATGGACCCTTTTGCTCCGTTTGTTCGTCAAACCGCTTAAACTGCAACAAGGACTATTGCAACGTGGCCACATGCATGTCTATAAATCCTCGTTGTCTCGCTGCTAATTTGGTATCTTGGCTCATTTCTATTTCAATTAGCTTATTATGAGAAAAAAAAAGCATTTTGGCGTCCATGTTAAAGTGCATTTCACATGGGCATGTCAATCAGGTGACGTCATAGAGTCCAAGATGGCGGCGTTCTCAAGATAACTAATTTTGTTCGCAATGCTGTTTGTTTTCCTAAACAAATTTTCAGTTAAGGGTTTGTTTTCCAAAATGTTCAGGGGCAATAAGGTCTCTTGGAATATAATTTCTTCAAACGATTGTTTTGTGAGCTGGTACCGGATTTCAAGACAACTATGCTTGCGAAGGCATTGCAGGTTTCGAAGTTTCCAAATTTAAAAATTGCCAAATTGCCAAATTGCCAAACAAGAACAAGGATTTGAATATCATTTTCTAATTGTGTTGTGTTTTCAAACCAATGTAACCACAAGCGTGTCTAAAGCATTTTAAGCATTTTGCACGCAAATGAAAGGTATATGCGAAGACAATGACACGGACACAATCTTACATATTATATCACAATTTTTTTTAATAATTGGAGAAACCACAAAACATATTTCGTGAATATAAACCGATGAAGTTCATTTTCATTTTTCATAATGCGATTCTTCATCTACTTCCTAAGCAACTTTGCCATGTTTAGGAAACAATTAAACAAAATTATAATTTTTTGGGGTCGAAAATATAAAAAAAAAACTGTATAGCATGTGAAATAAATATCTTGATATCTCGCACAGGAAGTTACAGGGGAGTACAAATAGAACACGGATGTTTTGCGTGAAATGCGTCAATTGCTATGTGCGGTTTGCGTTATTGATTATCCTATTCAGCAATTTGCACAGTCGGACACATTTCGCTGCTTTTAAATTTCAAATTAAACTCCAATGAGCTCACCTCGATTTAAATGGAGTTAATGACCACCTCATAGACAGCTGAATGACCCATGCAAATTTGCTACGTTTCTGTAAAATTAGTGGTTACAGAAAAGCGTATAAGATCACAAATGTGCTGCTAATGGTGCACTGGATGCTTGAAAGGCAGTGTATTTTGCTATTTTTTACCGTTTTAATTTCGACGTTTTAAACTGGCGTTGCGTAAATGAAAATGACAGGTTCCCCACGGCGAAGAATAGGCTTGTAAACTCCTTAATCATTACGCTAGACTGTCAGACGTGAATTCTATTTATGATTATTCGCTGCGTATCTCAGATGTTTCTAATTTGTTATGAGCAAGTTAACTTTCCGCAACACACGAATGCTCCCAGGCTGTTTTTTCATTCTGGTTTTGAATATCGTTTTGGGACAGTACAAAAGCTTAGAATTCTTTGTAAGCTTATTTCTTCCCGTGGTCCGGGCTGACAAAAATCTCTTAGCTGCCGACCTTAATTGTCCCCCACTCATCCATTAAGAACAGCAATTTGCATAACTATTCTGCCTGCGGGAAAAAAACATACAAGAACATTTTGCTCAAGAGCTTTCACGTAAGCATCCTCCGTCATTGTTTGCTGAAGAAAACTTTATAAACTCCACCTGATGTAAAACCGGGACGTGCTTAAATGTAGCTGGAATTGAATCGTGCTTAAATGTAGCTGGAATTGAATGTCAAAGATTCTTGGCCCTCTTGGATGGCGACAAAGCTATGTTTAATAACCAGATTTTCATCGTTTGTTCAGGCTCAATCAGGTAAGGTAAGATTATAAATGTACCCGTATTTTGTCAAGGAGTCTGATACGTAATGCTTGTTTACCTTACTGGGAATGCAACTGAAAAAAAAAAACAAAAATGAATAGTCAACACTTGCAACTTAGGGTTGCACATTTCAAGAATGCTTCATTCGGCAATGAAATTTAATTTAATGGTTTTGAGGTTTTTGTATATTCTTTAAGAAAGTCTCGCTGTTTCATTGTAGTACTGAGTCTTTAATCAAGAACTTAGATAAGAAAGTACATAATATGCAAACTGAGATTTATCACAGCGAAAATTTTGGCCGTCAAGTCAGTGTTTTGACGCTCTTCAATTTTTGTCTGTAAAATTCGTGCATATCAATTATTATTTGTTTAGTGCATTTACTCTTCATCTATCTTCTTAGCTGAGTGTGAAATAGAAATTAAAACCAACGTCTGAAAGACATTTACGACAAAAAAATCGATGCTATCATTTAAAATTACATCACACTACTACGGTTTTTCAGATTTCCTGTTTATTAACAACTCTATGATAAAAATTCGTGTAGATCGATTGCTATTTGCTTAGTGTGTTTACTCTTCATTTACCTCTGTAGCTGAGTATGAAACAGAAATAAAAACCAGGGTCTGAAGGACATTTATGACAGAAAACCGTTGCTATCATTCAAAATCATATCACACTACTACGGTTTTTCAGATTTCCTATTTACAACTCTATGATAAAGATTTTTGTATATCAATTATTATTTGTTTAGTACATTTACTCTTTCACCGCTTCGTAGCTGAGTGTGAAATAGAGATAAAAACCAGCCTACGGAAGAAATTTAGGACAGATAATTGATAACAATTTTATCATCTAAAATCACATAAAACCACTATGGGTTTTCATATTTCCTGTTTATTTACACCTCTATGATAAAAATAGTTAAACTTCCTTTTGTCTGATAATTTAATGCAAATTACTCGCTTCCTTCCTGACCATACATGAAATGCAGATTCCATGGTGTGGGCGCTCAATCAAGTAGATCGTACACAGCGCGTCAAAGCTGCCCACGCACCCACATCAAGTGAGTTCAATACCAGTCGATTTTTAGTTGCGAACTTGTTTTTGATGAGTTCAAAAACGAGTTCACTGTCTGCATTGTTTATACGCGTTAATGTTTGTTTGGTGACTTGTTGTTATCTACAGTAGAATCCCGATTTTTCGAACCTCCAAGGGAAACGAAAATTGGCTCGAGAAATCGGAGAGTTCGAAAACTCGGGGTTAAAATTACACTGCTCGACTGAGGAGAGAGAAACGACTTGTGGTTCGAGTTATCGGGGGGTCGAAAAAATAAGGGTTCAGGAAATCGGGATACCACTGCACTCGTTTAGAGAACTTGACAACGAAAATAACCATGAAGTTGGTATTGAATTCTTGTGAAAAGGACGCATAGTCCTGCTAAGAAGAAGGCTTTTTTTTTCACTAACAAAATGCAGATAAAACGGAGTCGCCACAATGCTGAGTAGTTACTTAGATGTCTGTTAATTGCGGAGTAATTATGGAATGTCTACATTAGGTACACACCGGTCTATCAGACTGATGCAGTGCTAAATTATAATTTTACTTTGTTGTTTCGTGGAGGAGACAGATACCAAGATGTACAACGCACGTGCAATTTCATAATTTTTTTTTTCATTGTCTTGGCTAATCTCAGTTTATTCTACAAAACTACATTATTTAGGATAGAATAATTGGTAAAAAAAAAAAAAAGAAAGAGGGCTTATTATTTCTAGCGGTTTTGGGTACACCAATATGTTTATAAGAGGACAACTCGTAAAATATCATTTAGGGCATTTCTTACTGAAATATATGTCTAACTTAATTTAACGCATAAAATAAAGAGCACTAACTTCTCTCCGAATGGACGTATAAGGAGACCTTTGACCCATTGAACGAGTAGGGCTTACTTTTCATTGTTTCCTTGAGAGGAAGGAAAATATCCTTTTTCTGCTGAGTTAAATGTACACGCACGAATGGGTGGTTCATAAGCAAGTTTTCCTAGTAATTCTACTTAATGAATTCAATAGTCGCATCGAGCTAGATTGTCCAAGAAGTTCTTAAATTTTCTAGTGACCAACTTTTGCAAAATTAATTGTTTAGTCTGTGAAGTTATCATGAACCTATTCATATCCTAACTTCAAGAGTAATAAAGGTTCAAAAATGAAACTTGGCGGGTGTACAGGATTGGCAAAAATGTCGCCGTTAAGATCATCAACATGAGATAATGACATGAAATGACATGACGTGGAAATCACGTCATAATTTTCAGGCAGCCGCCATATATGCGTCTAGCACTTTTTAAAAAAAAAATTCCTTGATGCCGGAAAGTCCGATAACTGACACAGAAGCAATCAAAACTAATTAAGAGTATTTTAAAGGATGAAAATGAAACATTCTAAGATAGGAAAATTCAAAAGCTGGAAAAACATGATGGTCATGGTAGCATTATGTTTCATCGGCAGTGTTATACCCAATCGTTTCTTGATAAAGTCACAAAGATTGATAACATATTGTATAAATACTAAAAAGGTTAATACAGCCTGTGAAGACAAAAATTCCGTCTTCCCCCGTCTCAACGGGAAGGCTAACACGCGGGTGAACATAATAAACGGTCTCTAGCTGTATGCTCCCAAACTAAATGATAGCGATATATAGTAAATAAATGGAATGATATTTTCCTGCCACACAGGTACTTAACCCTTAGTCTTTTCAAATATCCAGATATTTTTTAGGATATTTAGAAGTTTCCGAGATATTTAGAAAATATTTAGGGATATTTAGAAATATTCATAGCTATTTTGGGTTAGCCTGCGTTTACCTCGCTATTTTCTTGAAACAACACTCAGTTCTCTGCCAGAAATAACCCAGTTCAGCGATTTTCCATGTATTGCAAATCACTAAAAGCGCTAAAGCAGCAATTTTCCAAAATAGTGAATGCTGGTAACATCAAAATATCTGAATTTTCTTTATCAACTCCTGCTACTGCAAGGGAAGTTTGAAAATTTTCGCCTAAGGGCGCGTGATTCAAAGTCGGTATATTTTTAAAACAAAGATAAGAGATATTTGGAGGGTTTTTCGAGATATTTGGAAAATTTTTGTGATATTTAGAAAAAAATTTGAGAATTTGCAGAAAGATATTAAAACGATTTTATAGGAAAATTAATTACCTGACAAGGGAATTCCACGTTAAATTTCACGCGAAAAACCGACATCGCACGAATCGCCAAGCGATGAGTGCGATATCGGTTTTTCATGATTAAAAGGTCATTGTTTCTAATTATTTTTAAGTTGTTGTTTTATTGTCGTTCCAGTACAATATCACGCAAATCCTCGCTTTCAAGAGTCGCAATTCTACGCTGAATACCTTGCCTAGGATAATTCTCTGAGCTATGCGATCCTACGTGATATTTGTGTGAAGGCGTGCTTAAACCACTCACTTTCTGACGTCAGTTGTTACGTACACCGGGCAGGGTTCCAACTTGGAAGAATGCGGACCAGTTTCATTTACGCCGTTAAGTTTGGTTTCTTTCATTCTTCCTTAATTAAAGAAAAGTAAGTGATAACAAGCGAGGCCATGGGTGATTCCGCCCATGAATCGTACGTGGGGTGTTATTTTAAACAAAAACTGAAATTGAAACGCGACAGAGAAATATGTAATTGCGCTCTCGTTAAAAACGCCGAACGCTACATTCCAACAGGTCATGCCACAAATTAATTTTAATCATTTCGTTCAAAATATATTTATTGTAAGTGGGCCATAAGTGGTATATGCTTATAAATAAAGGGCTAGTCACGACGAACAAATCGGAGTTCAACCAATCATCGAAGCTGGATCTCCCAAGTTGTCTTTGTCCTGGTTGTATTATCTCTCGTACCTCACATGCGGACAACAGCAAGAAAACCCAACAGCAACATTCAAAAGAAAATCAATTTCATGTGAGGTTAGACAGATCTCATTTTAAATACACCCGTATAGTTGCGTGTTGAGGGATGGCGCATTTTAAACAACTGTTCTCCATGAATCAACCAATCTGTTGTTTTGAGATTGATGTAACGTCATTTTAGAAGGTAGATACTCGAAACAGAATTGTCTTTAATTGTCTAAACTTGTTTGTACCGTATTTGTCGTTTTGCAATTTATACAAACAGTATTTTGATATGCACAGGTGTCCGGTGTCACATTGAAATGTAGATTTGTTCGTTCTATTCACCGATAAGCCTTTCCGCAGTGAACTAATTAAAACGAGATGGGAACGAGCGTGAAGACAAAAAAAAAAATTGAATAACTAGTCTTATGTACGCCTTGTACTATTTTTTTATTTTGTTTCTTTCCAGTAAGCGGGAAGGGGATTTCAATATCGTTAATTTAAAGTGAATTTAAATTTCCGTTCACTTTTCGTTCTGTTGACTGAGTTAATTTTGAATTGAAATTTTAGATCAAATTGTGTAAAGGTTATTCTGTGGTCTGGTCTTCGTGGTTTTTCGTACGTGACTTGAAGAAAATCATTCTAGCACAAACCTCCATATACCGTCCTATTTAAACCAAGCGGTGAAAATACAGGTTTGATAAATGTGTAAGGTATATACGAGGATATATTTGCCTTTTCGCAGTACTTATCACCCAACATCATTTTCAGACTGGAAATCATTAGTTAATAATAATCGTAATCATTCATAAAAATTGAACAGTTTTATTTAATTGTTCTTGGCCGAAGGTTCGGATGATACTTTCAAGGTAAACTAACCAGAAATGGCAGTTTATCGTGATCGTTCGCTGACTTTGACCTAAAGCAACTGATGAAAATAACATGGAGCGAATACAGGACATATTTGATGTCAAATACCGGCAAAACATGCCTCGTTCTTACAAATTATTTCGACTTCACTGCCTAAAGAAGTTTCTTTATTTTCCACAACACTGAAGTAATTAAATGCTTTATCTTAAGAGTTTTGTAAACGGACAATTATCAACTCTTGTTTAAGTTGTAAATAATGATTGAAATTTCCATCAAAACTAAATTTGAAATTGAGTACGTGCTTAATATTCATATACCGATAAAAATTCACGAAACGAATAATAAAAAACCCAACAGGACCGGCAATTTCCGTGCCCCTTTTTTATATAATTGAGATCCGACGATTCCCGATATACTTCTTAAAATTGTCATGATTCCTCTTAAAAAATAAAATGGTGAAAGCAGATGTCCAAAAGATTTTCAGTGGTCTGGAAAACAGTTCTTTTAGTCTATAATTAATTCTACCTCAAATGACAGTAGCTCTCACTTCAGAACGTATTGCAATATATCTCTTCAGGAAGTTTTTGCAGCTTTAAAATTATTATGAACAACGACTTCGTCAGGGACCTCGCAAATTCAGGGGAGAGGTAAAACTGTGTTTGTTTAAGGCCAGTATTAAGATGACTCCCATCAAACTCTTTACGTTTTACGTTTTAAGGTTTAGTCCAATAAAAATGCTAAATAATTTTGGTGACCGTTACGTAGATATAAGTAGCCTCTGCGATTTAGAATTAGGCAAAAGGTTTATTTCATATTTATATACTGCTTGCACTGTAAGATAATACATCAAAGTTGTCGACAAGCTGGGGCCCAGTGGTGTAGTCTTAACGAACTAAATCCACGTAATACATAGAACATTGTTTTCTTTTTTTGGAAGGAAAGGAAAGATAAACGCCCTACGTTTGTTGTCGCGGTGAAAAAATAATTACCCGTCGAAGCTAATGACGCGCGGCAGGGGAAAAGCACAACAAAACTGGTATCAGATATGATCGTGTAATAGAGCTTGGGGTCTTCACCGGATGATATCAGCCCGAATAAGAAGGATACATTTCGCTAATTACTTATCCCAGGTGACGATTAAACATTGCATGAGGCTTTACAGGATTTTGAAGTTCAAGATAATTTTATTGTTGTTATCAGAGCCCTATTCCTTTATCACCGCCACGCACTGAAATGATATCCCCTCTAATATACATCTTCGGTTTAAAGAGCCCACTTTTCCTAACGACAAATAATTCTCGATAGTCTGTAAACATTTGCGTTCAGTTACATGCATGAAATCCTGTATCTTGACAACTTTCCAAAGTTTCTTTTAAATAAAGAGGGAAATTTGTTAGGATCGTAATTCTTAATCAGTGGAGTCATTTTCATAACCATCTAATTTGAAAAGTGATAGATATTTTAACAACGATTTGTAGAATATGCAAAGTTAATTGCGATAAAAGATATCTTGGTATCACTTGTTATTATTTTTTTACACTTATATTCCTCTAACTGGCCTCGGTACTCTGCCGAAACGCCGGAAATTCGGATATTACAGACAAACCTTACGCAACCAGCATTTCAGTATAAAAGCAACGGCTGAAATTTGACCCTTATAAACGAATACAAACCAAAATTTCGAAACCAGACCAATTGATTAAACAGCAGTTGCAGAGCATGTTTTTTTCCCGAGTCATGATTGGTCGTGTTGATGAAAATATTTAATGTATTTTTAAAAGGAAAAAGTTTATTGAAAAGAATTTTAATGTAAGTTGCAACCAATAGGACTGGTAATAGAATACTTTTTACAGTGCTTAATTCGCATCTACGATTTTCCTTTTTTTTAAGTTGAAAATTTATCACACACATTGAACATGCTTGTGACAAAAAATTGTGTTTGTTACATTTGATGTTCGTTATCAACACCTTGACTCCGAGATAAGGAATCTTTTATTTATTGCGCAGAATGTTCCTTAAAATATCCCAGTTGTACAACATATGAAGCGTTAATTTATAAAAATTCTTTAATTTCTTTATGAATGCAAAAATTGCTCCACGTCAAAAAAAGGTTGTGCTGGAAAAAGTGTTTACTCCTCTTGGCGATGTCCCGTTGTTCATAAGTTTATCTGAGTGAATTAACAACACATTTGTGCATGATAAGGACTAAAGAAATCGCCTTTTAAAAGTGGCAATGTTTTTAGTATCCGGACGTTCGATCAGTCCGTCAATTGGATTATTTGGACGATATATGTTTCTAACTTGCGTGCGAATTGTTTAGTTTAGTTCCCCATAATATCAATTTTCTTATTTGCGTATTCCGCCCTACTAACCTCAAAAAATGTAACTTTTCAAATGAAATTTCTCACTGTCAATCGCATTACTTGGAAGATATATGTTTCTAACTTGCGTTCAAATTGTTTAGTTTAGTTTCCCATAATAATTTTCTTATTCGCGTATTCCGCCAAACTGACCTCAGTCAATGTAACGTTTTGCAATGAAATTTCCCAAGAGGTAACAAGATCATTATATAAATCTCCAGTAATACCTCACCAAGGTAGCGGAAATATGGTTGATAATACTTAGCTGCCCTTAAAGATCACTCCAGGTTATCACACCATCAATTTTCATTAGCACATCTTTAAATTGATTCCTGTTTCTAAGTTGCTTCTCTTATAAAGATATGTCCTCAGGCAGAATTCACTCATAAATATAGCTTTAATCTTTAAAATTGATTTTGTATTAAATTATGGCGTATTCAGTATTTTCTTACACCAAATTTATTGTTTATAACCGTACTCGAAATAACATTTGTTGGGTGGCATAAAAATTGATTTATGTTACCCGTTCATAATTGATGATCAAGTCAACACAATTACGACAAAAAATCGAAATAACATTGAACAAAAATAACTGTTGGAGCTGTTGAGGAGTCGTTCCTTGCAGCACGAATTTCAAAATTAGCGATTGTGACTTATATATTGAGATGGAACAGATAAGTGCATATTTCCCAACTGCCTGTGTATGGCTCACAATCGATGTAATCGCAGGCTTGTGTTCATTAATTGAAAGGTAAAAGGAGGTTTACGTTGCGTTGTTTGTAGCAAAAAGACGTGCAAGATCAAACAAGCACGTCTTAATATTTATGCAAAACACAGTATGATTATGTTTCAAGGAGGTTGGCAGGCTTTTAAAATTTGCCAACACAAAGTGTCTTGCATTGAGCGTGGTATGAAAAGAAAAATAAGTTCGGATAGAAGGTATTGTACTGAAGGATTTAGTTCATCTTAAGGCCTTAATGCCGTATAACTGATTAATTGCTCTGCAACAATAGCTCGTTTCCGTGTTGGAGCGATAATGAATTGCGGCCACACTAAAGTGCTGCTTTAGACTCTCTGGAGCTGTTCTCAATTATCCTTGCTCTTCAATAAGAGGAAATGCAAATTGGTGATCACTACTTACCACAGACGTCAGTCGTAGATAGTTGACCCACACGAAAGTGGGCCCACTTAGCCAAAGGCTCAAGATCGTTTTGGAGCATAGGTCACAAGCAGTATTCAGAAATCACCTCTATAAGTTAAACTCAAAAAATAATCATCTCTTGAGACAGCTTTTGCTAGAAGACTCCTTAGAAGGCAACGGCTACAGATTCAACGCGTTCTTTTGCAATGGTAAGGCATTTTCGTAGACAAATTTGGACTCATATAACGAATCGGCCTCCTTTAATAGCACGTTTTTTTCACTGCTATCAGGCTCATGTATGTAGCATGGCGATATTTGTCATCTTGACCTTAAAACGAGTTTCATTATGTTTAATTCAATTTGCTCTTCAAACACCAATGGTAGCAATGACACGAGTAAGGACTCTCAAGAGACTTAACAGAGGCTTTTTGTTTATCTTTTATTTCTTTCAGATGAGATGAGCAACAGCCTCTGCAATGGATAATCAAACCGGTGACTTGAATGCTTCCATTAGCGCTGTGGACGACGACGACGCCAGTACAAAAAACTCTTTTTACTACATTCGACTGGTGTGCTATGTGCTGATATTCATAGTGGGAGTTATAGGAAACATCTTGGTTTGTTTGGTGGTTTGTCGCGAACGAAAGATGAAAAATGTCACCAATTATTTCATCTTCAATCTGGCGGTCAGTGACTTATCGGTCTTGTTGATTTGCATTCCGTTCGACTTTGGCGAGATTGTGACGGGGACCTTTCCTTATGGTGCTGTCATGTGCCGACTAATTTATCCCTTGCAAACCATGGCTGCGACCGCATCTGTTGGTACCTTGGTCGCTATAAGCCTTAATAGGTAAGTTCAATTCTACTTAAAAATGATTTTGTTTTCGTTCCACAGATTCATTTTACTGTTTCTATTACCACGAATATTATTGACAAAATTGGTTTTGACGTGGCTGAAGGGCAACTGATAACTTTTCAATAGCTGGGAGCCCGTGTTTTATGACACGATTGTTTTTTTTTTTTTTTAACGATTTTTCCGTTGAAATCGAGCTTTGAAATATTAGTATAGTCCACACTTTTTCTTTGAGATAAAACGGAAGCAACTGAAGAAACATCACGTTCAATGTGACCTCAGCTAAATCACCAAGATATGCGATACTGTAACTTTTCATTTTACCTCGACTTGTATTTGCGTATAATGATACGATGATTGTAATCTTTCTTGCATACATGCAGCTTCCAACGTTGTATTGTAAATACTTCTCTTATCGATGCGATAAAACGTTTTTTTCACGAAGTCAGAGGAACTCTTTTGCCGCATTTAAAGTGGGTGCTTTCTATATACGTGAAATGAATAAAAATACGTTTGTCATGTTTGGCTCAGAACTGATGAAAACAGTTTTTTTTTTTTTCCGTTTGGTAAATGTACCTTGTTACCGGTCTCTTTTTTTAGGTAAAATAAAAAGTCGCATAGACTCACTACGGTTTTCTGCTTGTACTTATCACTTTTTCAGACCTTTTTTGTTTTAAATAACTCAATAGTGACGCGAACTCCCAATAAAAGTTCCCATATTCCATAAGCTGCCACTGACATTACTCAATATTGCATTGAAAGTTAATGAAGTGACAACGCAACTGGGCTTAGAAGTTGTTAAAGAGGTGGCACTTTTTTGTGAAATAAAAATAGATTTTAATCCTTCAGGATTATAATGAAGGAAAGGAAACGTTCATGTGGGTTTTGTTGTGACATTAATTGCGTAGCAACGGCTCATTAACGACTTGGAAAAACAATAGATAAATATATAATTAATGATCTCTGTATAGATAATAATGAAAAAACGAGTTTATAGCACTGTTAGAAATCGACGCTAGAGAACTGTTAATCTCGCCGAGTGATAACAAGTTCTTTATTTAACTATTTCACTCTTAGAGTAAAAACTCTTTTCCAAGTGCGTTTTTTATCTTTAAGTAAGCCCGACCATTCACATAAAACTCAGTGTTGTAAAGAATTTTTGTGTGCCATTACAAGTTGATTATCTTGTGCAAGGTTGTTCTTGATTTAAGCCTGTGGATGAAACCCTAGTGTATGACCATTCAAATGAAAGCTATTGAGCAATACTTTCGTTGTATTACACTGTATCACCAAAGCGCTTTGTGGATGAAACCCTTAAAGTTTGTGGCCCAGTTTAAACGAAACGAGTTGGAATGATTTAGAGTTTTGAAGCTTTTTCCTTAAAATACGTTTACACGCCTGAAAAAGACGGTCCGCCCCGAGCGATTGTCACACAAAAAAACATGGCAGCATTTGAATGGCTTTTTTGCAATTGGTTGGCTTATCCCTACAGCGGAAAGTTCCACATTTATGTTCGAATTGCTACAAACAATGCAATTAAAATGTTTCTTCCTCCAAGCCGGATTTCCGTGTCTGATTAGAAACTTTCATAAAAACAATCGAGATTGATGATATAGCCGATGCTCTGAAGCCGCAACCTTAATCAAAGTAAACATCACAAAAGATGTCGGCAGCTGACTGAAGGCCAAGCTAAAACCCACACCTTTTAGTTCAAAATTAGTGAAAATCGGAAACAACTTGATATAGATTATTTTATAGTCGAACTCTCAACAACTGTTTGCGAATGTTTTTATTATTTCACCTCTTTTGGAGCAGTGATCCGCGTAAAACATTTGTATATGATTATATTGTATTATATATAATTTGCTGTATGAAAAGACTTATAGAACATAAACTTGAAGAAGATATTATAATTATTAAAAGGTCGCGGAGCGAATGAATTTATTGTTATTGATTGTATACAAGGAGAAGTTTTTAGAATTTGCAAAACAATATTCAGAGACTATTGGGCGACTGAATATGTTATCACTCCGATAAGTATTTCAGTTTTTCTTCAGAGTCTGGTGTTGAGATAAAATTTTCCATTTAAAACGATAGCAAACTTGTTAATCCCTGGGCTATGAGCCAGGTTCAAGGATATGTCATTTGCTTTTTATTGGGTGGCAAAAAAAGCCTTCTTGCAATATAGTGTTCCTTGACTCGATGTAAGGTTGTACAACATAACAGTTTTCACTGAACAGAAAAGAAGATAAAACACTATATTTTATGACTTATTGCATGTTGATGTTATTATAAGGATATATGACAATCAATTCAGACCGCAATGACACATATGCATCTTGTCGCGCAGTGAGAAGTAAGTCTTATCTCGATTATCGGTCCCCGTGGAAATAATTTTCATATTTAAACCGAAATAGACTCGTCTTAGAACTAGCCGGAAATCTGCCTGAAAGTTGGGAAGATAGGAATCCTTTTTGAATCTAACAAGTCAGACTTCGACTGTATCGGGAAAAACCTGGTTTTTTTTTTTTTTTCGCACGTTTCAGGCGTTTTTGGAATATACATTTTTCATAAACGAAACATCAAACCTTTTGGATATTTCTCCAGTAATCTTTTGCGTATCATTATAATAATAATAATAATAATAATAATAATAATAATAATAATGACAATAATAATAATAATAACAAAAAAAAAGCTTTGCTGCGGCAAGGGCCATAAATCTGGATAAACCAGGTAATTTCGATTCAGTGAAAAACAAAACAAGACAGCTTTTTGGGTCACTGATAGTTTCAGTGTCATTCTGTAACGGCTTCAAGCCAAAAACTCTTGGGAGAAAATTTTGTAGTTATTAGCTCGAATAAAAATATCGGAGACTCCAGCCCTGAACTCTGCGGTTTCTGCTCTAAATAGGGCTCAACGGCAGTCCTTTTATGGAGCGGTAAGGGAGAGTTTAGGGACTTGCGCTTAAAGCTAGTGGAGCAATGTTTTCAGTAGCCAACTTGAGACTTAAAGGAGCTATTCACAGTTTGCGCATCTTGAAAAGTTTAGCCTAAATTTTTCAAGTTCGTCGTTTGTAATCCGCGTCAATCTTCTCCATCCTTAGCCATCCTTGTTCCTTTATGGCTTATTATTATATTTTTGGTGTTTTTCTATCTTAGTAAACTATTATTTTCAGGTGTCCTTCAATGTTAAGGTAATTCTGTGCGTGGCCAAATGAACTCGAAATACCGCAATTGAGCTCCTTTAAATTCTCCTCATTGGCTGGCATACAGTTCTTTAACGATAGTTTGGAGAATTCGGTTTTACATCAAGATAAAATCCTCTTTCTGATGATTTTCTTTATTCTCATTACCTGTCTGTTAACAGTGTGTCATGATTGTACAGAGAAATGAGAATTTGATCATTATTAAGGAAATACAGATAACTTCGAAGTTTCTAAAAGGGTCGACGGTATTTCCGAGAGCTTGGCGTGCCGTAAAACTTTGCAGCTCTTATTATCAAGACATTTGTGTAATAATTTCTTGCATACCTGCTATATTCAAGACATTTCCACCATTCATCAATATTATTGATCACATTTAACGTGGCTGGCAACAGATTCCAACATTTTCACTGGCGCACTAAACTTTGCACTGTTAACGAATATTTGCTGTGTCATCTACACGATCAAAAACGTTAAAAATAAAAATTGTCTCAAAAAAATTGCTCGTGTTGACCACGCTTGAATCTAAATCAATTTGCCTTGGTTTCCCCCGCAGGTTCATAGCGGTGGTGTATCCGCTCCGTCCCCAGCTGCAGACTCGTGACGCCAAAAAAGTTATTGGAGTAATCTGGGTGTTTGCCCTGGCCTTGGTCTCGCCATACATCGCTGTTTTGGAGCTTCGCGACAATTCCTGCCAAGAATATTTTCAAGAGAAAGGACTTAAAGCTGGCGCTTACACAATTTCGATTTTCCTTCTGCAGTATGTAGTGCCGTTATCAATAATTGGACTCTCGTACATAAGGTAGGAGTTCTAGCTCAAGATTTCCATTTAAACAATAATGTTGCTGTCGAGGAACTATTGGCTGATAGTTGTCCACGGAAATTTGAAGTTCTTAAAACATATATATATTTTTAATTAAATAAGCTTTAAGAACATCGAATCAGTTTCTATCTATCAGACCGATAGTTCCGGGTCATAAACATTTTATTGTCTTGTTTGTTCACCACTAAATTTTCTTAAAGTTCCGCTCTCCAGTTCAAAACTCATATTGAATTATTTTGAACTTTATTAGATGGAAGGCATGAAAGACAAATGTGAGAAAAAGGAAAACAGGCAAATTGCGTCTTTCAATTCCTTTTTCCACAGGTCCGCTTGTTTACAGAAAAATTTTTATGGACAAGTGTTATCCATCCGGGTATTTTCCTCGGACGGGCACTATGGGCAGATAGTGTCTCTCCGCCGATTAACACTATCGCGTCACGTGATCAATTTAATCCAATAAGAATCGGAGAAAATTTAGTGGTGAACTAGAAGAGGTGATAGTTGATACTGAACTAAGAGGAATTTAGGGTGATCTATAGAAGAGATCGACCTCTTCCAGGCCAATCTTAATTCGTTCAAATTCTTGTTTCTGTTAATACGAGGCTGGCGCGAAACATCACGGCACAAGCCTGAGAGCTTTGGTTGCGACTTATTCCCTACGAAGCTATCGTAATCTCATTTCAGACTTCCATAGGAAGTTAATTTCCTCATGAATGTTCAGAATTACTCCAGACCTATACGAGATCTTTTATTTGTTTCGGCTAAGCTGACTGATAAATTGACACCTGATTACATTACTTGCCCAAATATTCAGACTTTTTATTTTCGGACAGATACACCGACGAGAAAAAATAACACAAATTCTTACATATCTATCTCAACAAGTGTTTCAACAAGTTAAGAGTTCTCTACATAAAGGAAACTAAGAACTTTGGAGCTACATAAAAGTCAGACTGTACTATAAATTCGGATGCTTAAAACTTTCAGACGGTTTTATTTTCGGACACTTTTCTCTTCCGAAATTAATATCGTCCGAAATTTTTCGCAAGTAATGTTGTTCTTCTCTCTATAGATCATCTCAAATGATTAGTTAATGATTCTTCCGCTCCATTTGCACGGTCACGACAGCTCAGTCACGTGCTGCTATTCACCACTTTTCCCTTCCACAGAATTGGCCGAGATCTCCGGCGGGACAAAGGCTCGTATTCAAACGATGCTCTTCAGCGAGATCAGGAGAAAGAAGCACACAAAGTCATGAAGATTCTAACCGTTGTTGTCATTGTGTTTGCTCTTCTCATGCTTCCTAATCACATTGTATTTCTGTGGTTTGATTTTGGCAATGGAAGTAAGTGATAGAAGTCAAAAAATTACGTCTTAATTCTCTTTTAGCTAGGAATCGCAAACTCTGAGACGATAAAACAATTTCCCCGTCTTTCTGCTCGCGTCATTCCCTTACCCCTACCCCCTAACTGCTAATCATGTTGCGTCTGACTAGTATGGCAACAGAGGGCGAGAGCATGACCTCAGGCGCCCTCAGCTAGACCGGTTACTTTTCCAAGCTGATAAATTAGGCTAAACTTACAACTGTTAGGCTGAACTTTTCAAGATGCGCACACCATTACGTATCATGTTTAGTACACAACAAATCCGGTCAGTGCTCGAACCTAAGCCATCGCGAATATTAACTGACCAATTATTTTTCTTGATAGATAAGAACCCGCATGCGCAGAGCATCTTGGCTCTGTGTCAGATTTGTGTTTATGCAAACAGCGCCTCCAATCCGCTTATTTACAATGCTGTTAACGAACATTTCCGAGAGGGATTTAAGAACTACTTCCGTTCATGGATAGAATGCGTCCTAAAAATCAAAGGCAGCAAAAGACGGGATCATATTCAGATAGCTGTCGACAGGCGGAACGGGACCAAACCCATCGGCAGCTGTACTATGTGCAGAACAGGCAGTGAAACCTCCTTAAACGGGACAATTTGCCCTCAAAGAGACTCTCAAGTCATTAACAACGACCGGGATGATATCACGCAAGATGCAGATCTTGATACCAAGGTGACATCACGACACGACAGACCGGACGAATGTGAAGAGTTTTTAACAACGGGAATGTAACTATTTTGTGAAAGGAAATACTGAATCACGGCTAGGCGGAGGCACCCCAACTGGAAAATAGCTGCAGGTCGTATGGAAGGTGCTTAGATTCAGGACGACTAACGTGGGGAGTAGAATTTCCATTACTGTGGTACCGTGGACAGTTTTGGGCAATTTGGAGTTAAACGAGGGTTAACTTGCTCTCTTCAATCAAAACAGCTGCGATTTTGAGCATTTTTAAAGCTCGTTAGAGAAAGGGTTTAATTTACGTACCAATTCTTTTGAGAAATTGGTCGAAACGAAATGTTTTTTACCATTACCCTCTTAATTATTAGAGGAAAACCTACCTAAATAAGGTTTTAATGGCCTTTTATGTCCTCCGAGCTAATTGCCCGCCAACCCCACCCCCACCAACCCCACTAACGGCTTCAATCAGTCAAATTGCTTGTTTGCCAATGGTCAGTGGCTGAGTCATGGGAACAGTTGTTAAGGGAGTGTTCTTTCAAAATAAATTATTTATCATTCAAACTGAAACTATAACCTAAAATGAACACAGTTATCCTGTTCATATTTACATAACCGGTGAGAAAATCAGTTTAATTGAAATTTACGGTTACGGTAATAGTAAGATAATTTATAACTCTACACCTATAAAATCAAGCCAGGTACAGATTGTAAACTTAAAAGACTATTCACACAAATAAAAAAAAAAATTGTCGCTTCATTTGTAATGTTTACTTGTTGGTTTTGCACCCTTTCTTTCCTTTTCACTGTTTAACAGACAAGCAAACGCGAGGGGAAAGTGCCGGTGAATTTATGGGGAACGCACCAGGAAATCCATGGTGGAACACAGCGAAAGCGCGGTGTAAAAGTTCACCCTTCTTAACGAATCGAATGTGCGCCTCGTGAGTCCAGAACATTTTGTCCACTGTGATGACGTGTATCGTTGTCGGTAGGAGTACAGACCACGCTAAACCACATTTCGATTTGTTTTTTGCCACAATACCAACGTCAAAGAAAATGACGAGCTGAAAGCGCGAGCTGGAAAAGGCATTGCGTGACACCTTGACGTGAGCAGCGTTGTCTGGACTCTTATCGACAACGGCAAATTAGCCAATCCGATTGCGAGATTTCGAGATTGCGAGATTAGTAGCAATTGTGGTAAAAATGAAATTCGCTCGCAAATTAAATAATTCTGTGACTATATTGGGCGGATGTTTTAGTCCTCATGGAGTGGTAGGTGAGGCTAATTATGTACAAACAAAAATAGCCTATCTCCGCTGGGTGGTTTTTTTTTAACCTGGTACCTAGTATGTAATCTCGTGCCTTAAGGTAATTCCTCAGAAATATACAGTTGCCGAACGATAATTTTTGAAACTTTCCCTTTCGAAAAATGTAATAGGAAAGATAGCTCCCTATGCTCGCAAAAGAGACATCAGTGAGCCAAACGATCACAACATTTCAACACAACATATCGCAACATTGTTGGGCGCAATATGTTGCGCGCGTTTGGCCACCCTGTTGCGACATGTTTCGACACGTTGGGTGTTCTTGGCTCAAATTGCATGGTCAAATTTTTCCTGCAACATTTGTGGATGTTGCATGATGTTGTAGTCATTTGGCCAGGTTCGTGCAACAATGTTGTGCCAGGGCATGCGCTCTAGTTCGATTTTCAACAGCCAACATGTCGCAACATGTCGAGCCCAAAAATGTTGCGATATGTTGCGTTCAAATGTTGCGATCGTTTGGCCGAACCTTGCAAATGCTGGGCCAACAACGTTGGCATATGTTGTGTTGTTATGCTGCGATCGTTTGGCGGAGGCTTTATCCATACCCATTTATTTGCGTTACTTCATCGGTTCGCTAAAAAGTTACAAAGTTTCAGTTTTTAAAGAAATCCTTAAAAAAAACTTGATATGTAGAAAGTCTTGAGCATATGGAACAATGTAATATATAATTTATGGAACAATCACACAATTTTAAACGACATCGACTCAGAACGTTCCTCAAGTTAAAGTTGTTTTCAAGGCATAATTTTCATCTTCGAGTAAACGGCCGGTGTGCACGCTTTTAGCTGGTCTTTTTTCCTTCTAAACAATTTTTGTACACCAAAATTAAGTCAGGGGATAAAAAAAATAATATAGGTGACCATTCTTGTTTAGGAGAAAACGAGCTTTTCTTTCGCTGTCTAGCTTAGCTTGAAGAACATCTCTTGAAGCCCCGGCCAAGCGATCGCAACATGTCAGCGCAACATATCGCAACATTGTTGGGCGCAACATGTTGCGTGCGTTTGGCCAGCGTGTTGCGATGTGTTGCGACATGTTGGGTGTTGTTGGCTCAAGTTTGAAAATGGTCAAATTTGAGCTAACAACACCCAGCATGTCGCAACATGTCGCAACATGTCGCAACATGTTGCGACATGCTGGGTGTTGTTAGCTCAAATGTGACCATTTTCAAACTTGAGCCAACAACACCCAACATGTCGCAACACATCGCAACACGCTGGGTG
>Ga0126338_10000192_pt1 | contig 27272 bp, 3 predicted proteins | sample OrbCmetagenome_2_FD_92529 | JGI IMG/M metagenome (GOLD analysis project Ga0126338, IMG submission 92529) | Coral microbial communities from Petempiche,Puerto Morelos, Mexico - Orbicella C C metagenome | ecosystem: Host-associated > Invertebrates > Cnidaria > Coral | place: Petempiche,Puerto... | reverse complement strand
GATATTGTTCTTGCCACGAGAACATAAAATTCATATCTTCTCGCCACTGTGTAATATCCTCTATATACATACAGATCGCTACAAGGCAGTTACATCTACCTCGCTTAATAAACCAAGCCAAACTGCTCGTAGTCAGTATAATTTTGCTCGAGGCGTGAAGAGGGCCTCGGGATTAAAATAATTGAGATGTCATCGACACTTTGAAAGTTATACATATCTCAAAACGCCAGCTACAGTTTATCTTGTGGACACAATACTCAATAATTCTCACTATATAATTGTCGCTAGGCTTCCATCGAATAAAAGAGTTTAAAACCCGACATGTTGATCACAAATGCGCTATCATTCCAATTTGTTATTTCTTTTGTCTTTAAACTGCGATTATATAACTAAAGTTCACTAATATAATTAAAGAATTCGATATTTTCAAGTATTTTTAATTTGAAAACTTCAAAATTGCGCCTTGGCTATCAACAGAACGTTTGCTCCCACTGTCCTCGCAAAATAAATGCACCATGTTTTTGCTTATAGATTTTCTTTCAACTTGTTCACTATGTTGTAGCTTTGTACTATTCCATCGACATGATCTTTATAAAAAAACCCTACTTCTTTTGTTTTTTTCTAGCAGAAAAATCTCATCACAGGTTATTTAATCTCATATTTCCATTTGTCTACATAATGTTTTCTTCTGAAATGTTATTTCGCAGTACCTCTGTACAATATGTTAGCTATTAATTGTTCATCTTCAAAGACCAAATATTTGTTATTAATTCTTATTGGAGCTTAACTTATACAACAGATGAAATACTTTACTTACGAACCCCAAAGCGTGAATTTTATGTTACAATTGGTACGTCATAAAAGCATCCTCGAGTGTCGCAATATGAACTGTCTATTTTATATTTCGTTTTGCAGGATCTATGAAAACGCTGCGCTAGATTATCAAGACATTGATCGTACGTTCACAGAAAATGAAGATACAGAAACAGACCAGCTTGAAGCAAATCAACGGAATGGATCAGAGAACGGTGCGTATGCAGAGCGAGGTGTAAAACTTAAAGAATTGACGTCTAAAATGACCAGCTTAGGTCACCGCTTGCAGTCCCAGCTGGTTTCTCTACATGAAACGGTTTGCAAAGAAACGGAGGCTTCCAAAGAACGTAGCAGGCTCCATGAATTGTTCCCTCCTGAGTTGGTTGAAAAGCTTCAAAACAGTACCACTGACCTGAACTGTGAAGTGAAAGTCCTTGAGAGATACCTAGGACAAGTGCAAGAATTGTTGACACTAGAGGAAAAGAGAAACAATGGATATAAGAGCTTGAATGGGGCTGCATCCTGTCTAGAAAAGAATCAAGATGAAAACCAGAAACAGAAACTGTCCTTGAAAGAACTTGAAGGAACGAGCGAGAAGCGAATTGCAACCGACAAAGAAAAGTGGACAAATGACATGGAATTGTTGACAAATCAGCTGAGGGCAAATGGAAACGTGATAGAAAACGAGGATGGAAGAGGCAGTAATGGTTTAACTAGACTGGAAAAATTGGAATTAGAAAACCAAAGCTTTAGGAAGCAATTAAAAATGATTAAGGACAAATTAATCGAGCGTGGGCTTTTGGACGAGGAGATGGCTTCACTTACAAACGTGGAATCTCCATTTATTGCTAAACATGGAGATGGTTCTGCTTCATCTGAGTTTGCCATCCTACAGAAAGAAAGAAAAGTCTTGCTAGCGACAGTTGTTAGACTGCAAAGCCGAGAGAGCAATAGCGAGAAGAAAGACAACAACATAGACACTTGTGATGCCGCGGTTCAGTGTAAAATCAACATCCTTGGCCAAGTGGCGAATCAAGGCGTTTCGCTATCGAATGAACTTGAAGAACTCAGAAAGCGTGTGACCGAACTACAAGCGGAAGTCGACGAGCTAGAGGAAGAAAATAAATCCCTGGAGGAAGAAAGTGCCAAACTGACGGAGGAAAAAAGAGTACTCGAGGACAGCACGGACAAGTTGAGAAACCAAATAACTGACGCCTTGGATTCTAGTCTGGAAGAAATGGAACATATACAACGGGAAAAAGAGGACATTCAAAGTAAGTTAGAACTTGCGGAGACAGACAACAAGAAGCTACGTGACAGCTTTGTTGAACTTTTAAAGAAGAATACGGATCACTTAGAGGCCATTCTGGACGAAATAGAAAGAAAGGACTCCCTTGAGGATGTTGTGGACTTTTTAAGCACCGAAGTTGAAAAGCTCAATGAAATCAATAGCCAAGCGGTGAACAATATACAAAAAACGTGTCTCCCCAGGGACACCTCGCAAAAATTTCATAACTCGAACCTTTTGAGCGAAATCAAGACATGCAAAGAATTAATAGATTCACAAAGAGCCCAAATACGACAACTTCAAGTGGACAAAAGAGACATCGAAGATAGCTGTATCAAGCTAAAGCGAGAGGTGGTAATTCTGCGGACGAAGCGGGGCGAGAAGACGCCACCGGAGTACAACAGCACCGGTAGCATGCTACCAAGTCGAAAGACTTCGGTCGAGCGATGCGAGTTTCTTAAACAAGACATCCTTCGCCTTACCAAGCGCGGAACTGAGTTGGAAAATGTCATTAAAAGGCTCAAGTCCGACAACTCTAACTTAGAAGAGGAAAAGGTTTGTTTGCTGGACTCGTTGTATCATCAACTCGAAAGGAACGAGTCCCTGGAGGTGCAAATCGATAAACTCAATAGTGTAATTAAAGAATACAATGGCGCTAACGGGCTGCAAGAATCGTCAACAAACCTTCTACTCAACAAACAACAAGATTTTACCACAAGTGACCGGGATAGAGATGTAAATGGGAACGTTTTGAAAAGCGAGAATTTCGATCACGTTTGTCCTCAAGACAGTGACGATTACGTACACGAAAATGGTTCTACCGCAGAAGAGACTGAAGACGAGTCACGAACACACAAGCTTCGACTTAATGAACATGTACAAAGCTTAGAAGAGCGTGTACTTGAACTTGAAAAGGAGAAAGAGAAAATTCAAGGACAACTGGACGAGAGTAGCAAAAGCGAAAAGGAGCTGCGAGAGCTAGTACAGCAATTAAGGAACGAATGCGTATCGTCGAAGAATCAGTTGAAAAAGAACCAAGAAGTTTCGGACACGCTTCAAGAATGCCTTCGCGAAGCACACGAAGAAAAACAAGAATTTGCCGAGTCTTTGGACGAAATCACCGAAGAAAAGACAACCTTAGAAAAGAAGATTGAGATGACGGAAAACGAACTGAACGATTTGAGGGGGAAATATCAGCGTTTAAAGACCGAATTCGAGTCGGTTACAGCTGGCGTTGAAAGCACTGACAAAGCCAAACAACAGATGACATCGATTCATGCGAAACTGTCAGAGCTTTACGAGGCTCTCACAGACAAAGATAAAGATAGTACTTCTGAAGAACACGATGCTGAACTTCAAGAATCGATATCCTTGGAAGAACAAGGCAACAGCATAATCTCACTGACTGAAAAAGTCCACAAAGAAGTCACGCTTCTCAAGAAAGAACTCAGGAGGGTAAAAGTTGAACAAGAAAAGCTGAAGACGAAATTTGAAACGTCTCAAACGGAAAAAATGTCCCTTCAAAAATACGTGCGAGAACTTGACGAGAAGCGGCGGCAAGTAAAGAGTTTTATTACGAAACTCACCGAAGAGAAAGAGGCGATGTCAGAACAAATGGATGAGATCAGACAGCAGAAGACCAACTTAGCTGATGCTTTAGAAAACGTTTATCAAAGCAAGGAGAGTCTGCAATGCCAACTGGAAGATGCGTTGTGTAAGCAGCACGAAAACAGCAAGTCCATGACGGAGGCTTCTGCAGAGGTTCAAAGTTTGAAGAAGTCGCTTTATAGACTGGCTGAGGAGCGAGACGCCCTTAAAGAAGCGCTGCTTGACACCACGAACGAGCTTCAAACGCTGAAGAAGTCCGAGGCTAAGTTGAAAGAAAAAGTTACTGGCGCTCAAATTGAAGCTGACCAGAGCGTGGAAGAAGCGAGCGACGTGAGTGCCAGAGACGAAGAAAAAGAGGTTATCAATCGCCTGCATTTGGAGAACGACGGACTAAAGAAACAGCTAGAAATGTTGAAAACAAGTAAGTTCTCTTCGCAAGAAGAACGGCTTGAGGCGAGTGTTATGGAGGGAAGTCCTCTCGACTCAAGCGATGGTCTTCAGGAATCGTCGGAATCCGGAGACGAAATACAAGTTACAACGGCTTCGGAGTACGGCAGCAGCCCGCCTGCCTATGAAACAGTTGTGTCCTTAGCTCTAGAAGAACCGATCGATGATACAGAGTTGCTAGTCTCAAGTGAGGCAAGTTCTTTGCTTCAAAGTGCGTCCCCTGATGACCAACAGCAGATTGATGTACGCTACACTGAACTGTCCGTGGAGAAAAAGGCGCTTGAGGTACAGCTGAAACGAAGCGCTGAAGAGATCGAACAACTGAAAAGTTGGTTTGATTCCATGTCAGCTGAGAAAGAAATCATGGAGAAAGAACAAGAATCCATTGTAACGGAAAACGAAGAGTTGCTGAGAGATCTTGAAAGAGCTAAGGAGGAAGAAGAAAAACTAAAACAACGTCTTGAGGAAGTCTCAAAGCAAAAGGGAGATGACGACAATCCCACAGAAGACATCTCAGCGGCACTAGAAGAGAAAAACAAAGAAAACGCGCAGCTTCGAGAAGACTTGAAGAAACAAGAGAAAGCAAACAAAGATGCGACAGAAGCCCTCCAACTGGCCAACATGCGCAAGAAAACACTCGAAAGCCAAGCCAGCGAGTCTTGGGAAAGAGCCGAGGCACTGGAGAAGTCTTTGAAAGCCTTCAAACAAAAGAATGACACACTCTCTAAGGACATATCCGACTTAAAGAAAGAGAAAGAGGCGCTTAGTAAATCATCAGAGAAGCTCACTGAGGATTACAAGACTCTCCAGCAGAATCTGGACGCACAAAGCAAGAAGCTTGAAAACGTTGAAGCGGATAGTAATAAGAAGGGCAAACAGCTGGCCCAGCTTTCAGACCAGGTGAAATCGCTTGAAGAGCAACTTCGACAGAAATCGCAAGACTTGACTGAATTAGAGGAAAAATATGAGAATATGGTGAAAGAAAACGAAGATATTCATGCACTGGTTGATGAGATGAAGAGTGAGAGTGAAGCCCTCGATAGGAGACAGGAACAACTTCTAGACGACTACAGGACACTTGAGGAAACATTAGCAAGAGCCAGAACAGAGAAGAGTGAAGAAGATGAAATTCTCATAGAGAAAGAGCGAGAGTTGGAAAGCGTTACTAAGGAGCTAAACAGCGAAATTGAAAACTTAAAAAGCTCACTTAAGGCCGCACAAGACAAGCTTGATGCCACCGAGGACGACTTGGAGCTAACAGAAGAAGAAAAAGACGATTTAAAGACTCAAGTTGCAAACTTCAAAGAAAGCGAGAAGCTTCTTACAGAAGAGTTGGACAAAAAGTCACAGGAGAATTTACAATTCCAAGATCGCCTAGAAAAGTTACAAGGCGATAAGGAATCTCTTGAACGCAAGTTGGAAGACGTAGAAAAAGAGAGTATTGTGATGAAAGATGAGCTTAAGGATTTGAAAACCCAAGGTACAGATTTGCTCGCTTTTGTTGATCGATCATTCGAAAGGAATCCATCGAAACAATCTAAAGAGATGACACGTGAAGAGACAAATATTGTGGAATATGTTTGTAATCATATCGAAGCTCTCTCGAAAGAAAAGGCGTCTTTGGCAACAAAACTCGAAGAAGAAGCATTGAAGTTGGCACGCGCAGAGAAAGATTTGCAGGAGTTGAGGAATGAGCTGAAAACATCGACGGAAAGACTCGAGAAGGCTGAAAATACAAATCGCGAAATCCAAGACAACAACAAGGAGCTCATTCAAGAGCGAGCTGAGTTGACGCTACAGTTGCAAGAGGCGCTAGACAAAGAACACATGGAACACGCACCATCTGAATCAACACCCGCGCGTTCTCGAGATGAAACGCGACTATCGCGCGAAATTAGTGATGTTCGTACTCTGATCGAAAAGCTTAGCTTGCAGAAGGAGAAGTTAGGAGCTGCGTTAGCGAGCAAAGAAAAGCAAATCGCTACTGTTACTGCCGAAGCGAGCGAGAAGGCAAAAATGTTGGAGCATAAAGAGAGGGAAGCCGAGTCTTTGAGCCTAACAAAAGCAGAAGTGGCAGTAGCATTGGAAATGGCGAAAAATGGCACGGAAAAACTGCTCACGGAGTTGGAAAGCGAGAGGAATAAAGTTGAAAGTTTGAGGCAAGAGTTGGAGAAGCTAAAGAAACAACACCGAAATAATCAACAGGATCTGACAGCTTGTGCTTCTAGGCTTGAAGAGGAGAAGAAGTCGTTTACAATGGCCGAGAATAAATGTCAAGATCTTGAAAAACGCTTGAAGGAAGTAGACGAGGAAAATATGAAGCTACAAGAAGAAAAAATTGAGCTAGAGGAAAATCTTGAAGCTAAGACTGCTAATCTGTCTTCAGTGGAAATGCTAGCCAAAGAAAACGTACTGAAGTGGAAGAAAGAGCTGGACCAGAAAGACAAGCAAATTCATTCCCTCAATCAAGACTTGAAGAAGTCGAACGTCTCCCTTTCAGAGTTACTCAGAGTTGTCGACGAGTTAAAAAACAAGATTACTGAACTCGAAAAGCAGTGTAGTCAAGCTGAGAAGTCGCGCAAAGAAGTGATCGAGGAAAGAAACAACCTGCAAAAGAAATTAAATGAACAAACGGACGCTAAGAAAGCGCTGGACGTGAAGTTACAAGAATTGAAGACAGACATAACCAAACATCAAGAAGAAAACGAAGATCTTAAAAAGCAAATTTCGACTGCTGGCAATGACAAGGAGTCCCTACAGAGAAACTTAGAGGACCTGGAAGAACAAGATAAGAACAAGGAGAAACGGCTGGCTGATTTAAACAAAAGCAAACAGTCCATGGAAAACGAGTGCGCTAAGTTGAAATCTGAGTTAACATCGCTCAAAGAGGAACTGGCAAAGAAGACTTCAAGCCTGGAGAAAATTCAACAGGAATTGAATGATTCAAAAGGTCTTATGCAAGAAAGCAAAGACAAATTTGATCAGTTGAAAACGGAAAACGAAGAGTTGAAGAAGGCCCTGGATAGCGCAGAGAACAAATTTGGAAGAGCAGAAACAACAGCAGCAAAAACAAAGGAACAAAACAAAAAGCTGAAGGCGAAGTTAGAAGCCATCGAGGAAGAAATGGCCGCCCTGAATTTAGCGTTTGCCGAAGCTCAGAGTAAAGAACAAAGTTTGTTGATTGAAATGAAGACAGAAACAGAACGCATCGAATGCGAGTTGGAGAGGCTAACAAGTGAATGTGAAATTCTCAAGGAAAAATTGGATGACGCTGCTGAAGAGAAGAACGAACTGGAGCAGGAGCTTGAACTTGAAAGAGTACAAAGAAAGAATGTCGAAGAGGAACTGTCCAAACTAACAAAGGATCACGACGCTCTGAAGATTTCTTCGCAGACATTGGCTCAAGACACGGAGAATTTGAAACACGAGTTTGCACGTGAAAAAGAGGAAAGAGCGAATATTGAAGAGGAATTGGCGAAATTGCAAGGAGAGAAAGACTTATTAAAATTGTCGTCGCAAACTTTCGCTCATGATCAGAAAGATGCAGGAAATGTGAAGGAAAGTGAAGAAATAATCCTGTGTGCTGAGGAAGGAACACTTTCATCGGCAGCAGACATGGAATTCAGCTTAGAGTCGGCCTCAGATGAAGGAGGTTCTCTCGAGGACCAATTAGTGAAGCAACGTCAGATTAATTCAGAGTTAAACGAGGAACTGGAGGAACTTAACGATGAAAAAGACGAACTGAACGAAATTATTGAAGAGTTGAGGTCTAAGGCGAAGAAGCTACAGCAAAACGTAGATGACCTGATTGAGGAAAAAGAAAGTTTGGAGGACAAACTGGACGAGAATACGAAACATTACAAAGAAGAGATTGGATCTCTGGTTGATGGTAAAGTAGAGCTATCGAGAAAGCTAGAGGTTCTCCTAAAAGATAAAAATGTTCTTCGCGAGGAAATAAAAACCAAGGAAAGAGAGTACAGTGCAGCCTTGGAAGAAGGGAAAAAGTTGGAGGATGCCCTGGAGAAGAGTGCTCAAGAAGTAAAACGCCTATCAAAAGAACTCGACATGGAAGTCGAAGAACTCGTCGAAGAGAAGCTAGCGAAAAGCAAGGAAAGAATGAAGGAACTTGAATACAAACTGGACCAGTTGAGCCTTGAAAATCAGGAGATAATGAGTGAAATGGCCGAGAGAAAGAACGAAAACTCCACATTACGTTTAGCAGTGGAAGAGGTGACATCGGCGAAAGAGGAGTCCGAGATGCAATCTGCAGCAACAGAGAAGGAGCTTTATGACGAAATCGATAAAGTACAGCAGGAATTGAACGAGAAAGCTAAAACGATAGCATCTCTCGAAGAAGAAATTGCTGAGTACAAAAGATTGAAATCTGAGAAAGAACAAGAAGAAAACGAGGCAATGGCGGACCCATCACAGAAAGACCTTCAGGAAAAGTTTGATCAATTACAGAATGAACTGGACGAGAAGAACAAAGCGATTTCAGCCCTGGAAAAAATAATCGGCAGTTACAAACGATCCAGACAGGAGCGAGAACGAAAAATGCAAGATACGCTCGAGAAATTACAAGAGGAAGTAAGCGAGAAGGATTTAAAGATTTCAACACTTGAAGAAGAAATTGCCGAGCAGAAACGAGCCGGGAATGAACTGAAAGAGAACATCGACAGCGACATCAAGACAGAAACGGCAGAGAACGATCAAATTATCGAATTGCAAAACGAACTAGCTGAGAAAGAGAAGAAAATCGGATTGCTTGAGGAAACAATAGTCGATTACAAACGAGCGAAGTTTGAACAGGAGCAGGAATTCAAGGAAAAAGAAGCAAGCTTGGCGACGGCTCGAGAAGAGTTCCGCAAGACGTTGAAAGAGAGATGCGAGGACGAGGAGCGATTGGAGAGCCTCAGGCGGGCGAACAACCGACTGCAAGAAGCGCTAAACATCGCCAAGGAGAAAGAAAATAAACTAACGAAAGAGTTAGAGGAAGTACAAGATCGACAAGGATACCAAAATGTGATGGTTACCGAAGAAAAGGTGCGAAAGACATCCGCTACTGAGGCATTGGAGAGTGGCGGGGAAATAGTAACCATCATGTCTTCTAAAGTCTCTCAGCTGAGCCAGACCCCGCCGAAAATAGAAACAGGCCAACTCGAAAAACAAGCCGCCGCGCTTGAAAATGCCAGAAAAGAAATAACCATGCTGGAATCCCATGAACAGGAGTTGAGAGGCGAGTTAAGAAAAGCACGTGATCAAGTCTTTGATTTACAGCTCGAGCTGTCCGATGCGCTGCGAGCTTTGAAACAGAAGGAACGACTACACGAGCAAGAACGAAAGCGATTTCAATACACTATTGAAGACATGGAGAAGGAGTATACGAAAATGCGCCGCGAGCTCTCTTCAATTCTAGCCATGGAGAAGAACAGATCATCGTTTATTACAGTGGTAGAGCTGAAAGGCACTCTACGAAAAGCAGAGTCAGATATGCTTGAGGCTGTGTCCAAAACAGCAGACCTGCTAAGCCGAGCTAAGAACGACATCCAAGAGAGCCGTCGAATGGAGTCTGAAAAAGACAGCGCGGAGAGGTCCAGCGAGCGGGCTCGGAGTTTTATAGAAAAGTCCATGGAGGAGAACAAAGATCTTCTTAAGCAGTTAGACGAAGTTTGCAGAGAGCGAGACAGGCTCGCGAGGAGACTGAAACGCTCTGAAGTTGCGCAGATTCTTTTGAAGCAAATCCTGAACGAGTCGCTGGTTGAAGTTGAAAGAATTAAGCATCTCGTTGACTTCAATGGAAAACATCAGAAAGGCCGCTCGGCGAGTGTTAGAAGCTATAAAGCTGAAACGAGCACTCAAGAGCTGGAGACGCAGAGTGATCTAACGGCAAGGGACTTAGAAGAAGCCGAACGCTTGAAAGATTGTCTCGAAGAGCTGCGCAGAAATATCAGAGGTTTAGAGGAATGCCTGGACGAGGAGAGATCTAAGGGTGAAGGGAACCTACTTGATTACTTACGCGAGAAGAACAAATCACGCGCTGAGATTACCGCCTTGAAGCAGTGCTTGCATGAATCCGCGATCAAGAAGGAGTCCCTACAATCACTGGTCAGCGAACTCCAAGGGAAATTGGAGCTGGCGCTAATGGAGAGAACCGCTGTCGAGAACGAGGTTTCCGAAGTTCGATACGAAGTTGAGAAGCTGCGGACTCTGTCGTACGATGAACGAGCAGAGAAGAATTCTCTGAGACAGGCAAATGCGGAATTGAAGCGATCGCTGCTGGATACGAAAGAAAAAGACGGGAAAGCGGTGAAAGAGTCTGACAAGGTAAAGGAACTGAAAAAGGAGAAAGACCGCTTGTCCACAGAAAATGAAAAATTGTGGAAAAACGTAAAAGAACTGAGTAAAGAACTAGAGAAAATGAACAAAGACAATTTTGCAAAGATCTCTAAAGAGTTGGAAAACGCTAACTATCGCATCAGTGAGTTATCGAGTGCCAAAGAAGCCGCCGAGAGCAAAAACCGAGCGATAGACGCTGAACTCCAAGGAACTAAGTACAAGTTGAGAGTCTTGGAAAAGGAGCGCAATGCTTTGAAGGACAAAGTCCAAAACTTAGAAGAAAACTGTAAAGAGTTGGATAGTGAGAAAGATAAGCTTGTAGACGACGCGCATTCGTTTAAACTGAAAATGGATAAGAAAAACCAAGAGCTAATGTCAAAGCTTGAGTCGAAGGAACACGAGGCAATCTCCTTAAAGGCGAGAATCGAAGGTCTCGATGCCCTTCAACGGAAACTTGAGAATGATGTCCGTGGATTGGAGAAAGACAAAGAAAACTTTGCGTCTCAAGTCCGTTCACTGGAGTACGATAAAGAACGCATTGAAGCGATCAACAAACAGCAAAAGGCAAATCTAGAAATTGTTCTTCTTGACAAAAGCAGTGAAAAAGACTTGGATGACAAACTGAAGAATTTGTTCACAGAAAACAATAGACTTGAAGAGATGAACAAGAGTCTAGAGACAGATGTGGGAGAACTGTATAAGGAGCTCGAAACCAAGGACCAAGAGAAGAAAGGTCTCGTTGAAGAACTACACGAAATGGCAACCAAGATTAAACAACTCGAGAAGGAGAAACAAAACCAAGCGTCTCTTAAAGAACAGCTTGCTGAACAGTTATTGGAAAAAGACGAAGCCATGAAGACAAAGACCAAACTTCTGTCGAGTCGTTTAGACAGTGTCCTAAAAGAGACGGAAAATCTGAAAGATTCGTCCGGTAAAATGGAGCAAATGGGAGTGGAATACAGGCGACTGGAAGATGAAAATCTTCAGCTCATAGAAGGCATGGAAAAACTGCGCGACGAGATTGTCAGTTTGAAAAAGGAGAACGATCTTCTGAGGCGAGCTTGTCAGCAATTGCGGGGAAGGAAGTCTATTACGGAAGAGAAATTCATAGCTGATACTTCAAATTCTGAACTCAATAGCGAACCATTCCCAAGGAAGAGCTCGTTGAATAAACCGTTAGTACACCAATTTCAACCCATCCAGGAAAGAGTCATCGCAGAAGAAACAAACGAATTGAATGCGATGAGTGGTAGAGAGCCTCAAGAGCCTCGTCGCAGATCCTACGATCCAGTTCCACGGGATATAAAACTTTCTAAAGGATCGTTAGCACCAATGCCCCCGTGGACAGGGGAGGGGAGGGGACGACAAGGTCAACGAGGTACCTCACGGGACCGGCAACGGTCCAATAGTTCCCCAGCAGTGAAACGTTATCCAGACGCACCGCAAACAAGACGCGACGCATCCCCAGCCCCGAAGGGGCCCTCTCCACCCTCTACAGACTCCAGCCGTAGCTCGGAGACCGACCGCAGCGTTTGCTCCAGGAGCTCCTATTGCAGTCCCATTTTGTCCCTGGTGGATACGTGCCCTCTTCATCGGAACTCCTCGACGGAGCGTCCCCCGAATCAGTGTCCCATTTGCAAAAAGGAGAGAAGAAGGCCTGGTATGGCGCCAAAAGAATATGTGACTCTAGAAAAATACGTATAAATTTTCTTAAATATAACTATTACATAACTATAACTATAATCCATCAAATATTTTCGCTCGCGCGCGATTGGTCTAGACGCGTCACGTGACTGAGTATGTCCCAGCTAAAACTGGTGAATATCCGAGTGATATTCCCCAATCTTCAAAACTGCGCGTGTTGCGAGAAATATTCGAAGGATAATAAACACAATAGCCTCCGTTTAGCGGGAAAATATGCTCGGATATTTGTCCTTGGACATAACATGTTCCTCAAAGGACATAGTTTTCCTCGAGCTATGCTGTGGGAAAACTTTCCGCTTCTCGGAACGGATAATCCGTGCATATTTTTGCGCCAAATGGAGGCTATTGTTCATATAACAGATTTTTATTCGATTATTTTATAATAGCTACCAACTTGTTCGTTCCCTCATTCTTTCCCACAAAGCAATTTCATATTTTTTTCCGTTTGTTTTTATGGTTTTCATCTGCCCTCAAGGGCTAGAGATTGCTAGAGATTTACAATCGATACGATGTTGAACGCGTTTATGACTTATGGCAAACATTTGTCATAAGAAATTCAAGATATGGGGATACTACAATCACAAGTGAGCTCAATTTTAAGGGATGTGTTTTAGTTTCCATCGGATATCGGTTTCAAAAGATTGTAGCAAAAAGGTCGAAAATTCGATTATTTCTAATAAGCAAAAGAAATAAGACCTTCTAAAAATTTATTCACTCAGCAGAGTGGTAACAATTTATCGATCTTCCCATTTGCCCACCGAAGCGACTGTTTAAGGACATAGCAAACCGTAAAATCGTACTTGGGCCTTGTAAAAAATTACGGTGTTAAGAACCTTAATCCCTACAGAAATAAGTTAAATCCCTGCGTGAACTAAGCAGAAGATGCTACATCACGGTGTTTCCCACTGACTTTTAGGATTTTTGTTTGTGCTATCAATACCAAAGCTTTTCTGTATTAGACGCGAGATTTTGATGTTTTAAAATAGGTTTATTGTGCGGGCTTCCTCTTTTGCTCGACCAGAATCTCGGTCACAAACTGTGACAATTCTTAGCTATTCTTTTGTACAAAAGAGCGAGAGAATTTTTAATTTCTTTTCAGATCGAGGAGAGCTTTACGCTTTAGGCAAAAGAAATTCTTACAATTGACACAGAATGTATGCACTGAACCGATTTTCCAGTTATGAAACAAAAAATATTTTCCATTCATGATGGGCGGTTTCAGACAATCACAATGTGGTCAGACTTGTAGCCGCTCTCATAAGCTTGTAATTCTTTTGCTTGTAAACTGCTGTAATTGGTTTGGGGCTAGGGGCATTGTTTCTGTTGTTTGTTCCATTGTTCTCTCAAAGGGTTTCAAGCCATTCATGTGAGACCTTACAAGAGCTGCTACCCGACCCAATGTGGTTGGTGTCCCGTTTTCATAACAGATATTGTAAAAAAAAAAAATGTGTTCAAACTTAAACCACAGTTTCATCTATTTTCAACATTTTGGCTTCATACCTGAAGGTCTAAATGGGAATGCTGGAATCTCAGCTATCATGTAAAATTTCAGCCCAAATCTCGGCCATCAGTAAATTTTGCGGATCTCAGATCTTAGCCATCAGTTTAAAAAAAGTCTCGTCATTGCTAAGCCGACAGTTAAAATCTTGATCAACTTTCACTTAAACTCCATCCAGTTCCACTGTCAACCATTGGCCTCTCTAAACAATTATTGTAAAATATGTTAAAAATATCTCTTAATCTGAGATAATGGACCTCTACGTTACTGTAACTATGCAATATTTTTTCATCATTTTTTGGGACATTGCCAGAATGAAACTAAACTTTTTACAGAGCTATGCAGTCCTATAACATGTGTATGCATTACTTCCCGATATTTTGCTTGCTGATGAGATATACAATATGAAGACATGATTGATCATCGCAGATATACACAACTTAAGCGTTTGTGAAAGTAAAGCCTGAAAAAAAGAAATCTGGCCTGATCGGATATACAATATTAGGAATATTCATTATGTATAAAACAAAAGCTAGTTGAAAGAAGCTACGTCACGGTTTGTACATCTTGAAAAGTGTAGCCTAAATTTTTCAAGTTCGTCGTTTGTAATCCGCTTCAATCTTCTCCATCCTTAACCATCCTTGTTTCTTTACGGTTTAATATTATCTCTTTGGAGTTTTTTTTATCTTAGTAAACTACTATTTTCAGTTTTCCTTCAATTTAAAGGTAATTTCGCACGTGGCCAAAATAACTCAAAATTCCGTGACTGAGCTCTTTTAACTCGTGGAGACAGCGGATGCCGTATTCAGTCTGACTTGTTTTTCTTGTCTCTGTCTTTGTGTTTCTTCTGGTCCGTTCCCAAACTAACCCCCTTGTTATCTGTTTTCATGCGATTGTATTTTTTAAAAATTCCTAACTATAATACTCCAACAGCATTCGCTAGTGTTCGAGCAAAAAAGACAAAAAGAAATTTTATATAAATTTGTAGATATATTTTTTGTATCAAAATGAAATAAATTATATTATATCCTTTGATCAGTTTGTTTTTGTTTTGCGTTTACGCTTACAACAAATTTACGCCCATTGCGCACAAAACAACCGTAATGAATTCTCCCCACAGACCAACATTTTCCAGGTAGAAATTTTCATATCTTCGGAATTAATGTCTTGCCTGATCCGAAACTTGAAAATTAGTAACAATCGATGGCTATTGAAGAGTTTCATACTAATTTTGTTTTTATCTAAGAAATTTGTACATATTGCACAAGTGTTTATATAAAAAGTAACCCTACCTGTTCAATTCAGGAGCTTCGTGTTCCATACGCCATATTGAATGTAAAGTTTTATATGAAGTAGTTTAGCTTCATTAAAGTTGGCACTGAGACTGCGGGCTCAATAGGCACTCTCTGACACTCAGAAGGGTCCTCGCAAGGCAGAGTAGCTACGGACTGACCGATTCCCAAACCTCCTTTGTAAGCGTATTGAGGGCAAAGGGGATTTGGTTTCAGGATCAAACAAAAACCTACGAAATCCCTGGGGCATAGGGCTTAAAATACATACTAATTTCCCCTCTCCCAGAGGCTAAGCTGAAGACAGAAAACCTTCATTTACAATAATTACGGACAATTTTATCGATTTTTTTCGCTCTCTTCTTCTTTGAAACTGTTGTCAGTTGACAGAGTTTCTTTTTCCTCATACCACGTCCCAGGCTTTGTACAACGGCATGATGAAGAACAAACATACATGTAACGAACACTGAAGATCGACGTTCTCCACAAAATGTCTTACAAATGGCGGCAAGGTCGCTCATCTTCATGTTCATGCGGAATTTTGAAAGTGACGTAACGCTGACCAATGCCAAACAAATCCCGTAGGTGCATCCCTGGGATCTGGTGCGTTCGTTTCAAAAACCAATCAAATGTCCCCACCCTACGTCACAAAATTTTTTACAAAAATGCCCGCATGTTCCCGGGGTTTACCCGGGGATGTCCCGGTGGTCAATCACCGGGAAAGCCAATGACCAGTGCTTAATATAAGCTTATTATGTTGTAAAACCATGAGTAGTCCATTTCAAAGTGTTGTAAATTTTTCTTTTTGTATCCAACTAATATGTTTACCTAAATAATTTTTCATAAAGGTTCCCTTTGAATTTAATTCTATTTAAAAGGGACTTTGTACTATCAGTAAAAATTGATAGAAAATCATACAAATATTATGTCCTTAAATAAAGCATTTTCATCTATGGCATTTTCGGAATGGCGAATTCCCATGCAGGGAAAGGGGGGCGGGAGGGGATCTTAATACAGCACATGAAAGGATGCTTATTGAATCCATAGGGGGGTCGTTCAATAGTGTCCAACGAACATACTTACCCGCTTCCCCGACAATAAATTTACAGTAGCTAAAGAAACGTTTCTTACATAGTTAATAGAGGGTAATGGTTATGAAGCCCGGCAAACATCAAAGGAGCAAAAAAGATGCCAAGATTTATGTTGAAAGGTCCACGACCGTGCACAACCTTTTGTTTTGGGTTCATACACTATGCACGAATTACGTAACCAAAACGTTTCGATTGTTTAGCTCCTAAGTCAGTAGTAAACAACTATTGTGTTTTGTGCACGGTCAAGGCCAAAAAAAGAGAACAAAAACATACAACAAAGAACTTTGTCGAGTTTCGTAACCATTCCCCTCTATTAACTTTGTTCCTTAGCATGATAATATGATAAGTTTATAGCTTGGAATGATCGCTTGTTTTCTTACACAGAAGTTTGTTATGTCAGGGTCAGAGGCAAATCAATGGCAATTCAACGACGATGATAGATCGTTGATAAATCATATTTGGATAAATCACCTCCCTTGGTGTGGCATGGCTTTAAGTAGCTAAGTCTGTTCACGGAATTCCGCATAAGAGAAAGGGCATTCGTTCACCTTGGACTCATCTAAATCCAGTTTTGGTGTTCCGGCTAACAATAAAGCGGGGTTTCCGGTAAATTTCTACCCAATTGCAACAATCGGGTCATGATGTACATTGCTTGGCAATGGTCATGACAAACAAGTGGATCCTGATTTAAGTAGCACGTGCATTCTGGAAATTCTAGTTTAATGTTGTCGTGTTCCGTGTTCCTTAGCAACCTAGGTCGAAAATCGCCAGCCTCCAACTGGGTTTCCGACTGAGAAAAGTGCTTGTTTACGACAAGAGAGCATAAATATGGCCCGTATTAACCTGCAGGGCAACTAATATTATTATCTTGTTCTTCTGGTAAGGTTTCGCTGTTTAACGGGTTGCTGGTGTCCGCTCTTATTGCTCTTGTTAAATGCACTCTCCAACGTCATATGACAAACGCGTCTCGATACATCAAACATTTTCTTCAGTGGCGCGGTGACACGTAAGGAGTGACTGCCTCTAACCACCCTTCATATATCTGTCACAACTGGCTCTTTGACATGATCCTCTGGAATGAAGCCAGATTTCTTGCTGTTCGGCGAATACGCCCAGATAAAACCAGGAACAATTTGGTCTTTGAGGTTTGCGTACACGTACTCTCCAGGTCTCACAGGCAAATCATCAAACGCTTTCCCTTGGAAGTTATGAAGCACAATTAACCGTGTGCCTTTGAGCGTGTAAGTCTTTTCACTGGACGCTGATGACGTCACGTCCGTGTATGACGATTTGGATTTCTTGCCAGTAGAGCATGAACTTGTCGGCGTGACGTCAGAGGAATTCAAGTCTGGAGAGCTGAGCGAGGCTGCGTTCGGTGAGGATAACCGCTGCATGCAAGCTGTGTGTTCAAATAGGAAAACGTTTTAACTAAGAGTGATACTGTCAATAAATTTTGTCTTTGAATTCACGTACATTCCAAATCTTACTTCACCTACAAAGCCTAATAATTATCTTAAGATCTGCTTACAAGCTGCACTGGTCGTCAGCTCCCCCGCCCTTCTCCTGCAAATTTTATTTCTTCAAGACACAGTGCATGGAAACTTCTGCCTGACTCGCGTTTAGCTATGTTGCCTTTCCTTTTTTTCTCCTCAACTTAGAAACTTTGTTGTAAAAGCTCTTTGAGCTTTCCAGGTCTTTTTTAAACTGAATGCGAGTCCAAAGGGTTTTGCTGCGCGTGGAGACAGCTTTGTACTTAGCAATAGTACACTGGAATAATTTAATTTCACCCTGACTGCTTTTTAGTCATTCCTTGATCGTGGACTTGATCAATCATTCAAGCTTAATAAGCATTTACTCTATTTTAAGTAAGGACTCGGCCGGTAAAATTAGGTAGACCTTTGACAAAAATCGATGAAAACATAAGATTTAATCAAATCGGCGAAAGTGATATATTTTGCATATTTTGACGTAGTATCAGCAAATGTAACATCTAGTATTGTCAAAGATAATTCAGTTACTATAATTATGAAACTAAGTCATGCTCGCCATCGTTTTGTCATTGTTTCCTGAAAATGATCGAGACGTACCTGCACGGAATTGACCCAAGGAGTCGTCCTGTACCGCTGTACACTACACATAAGATTGCGTTAAAATATAAAAAAGCCCCAAACTATAATTCTGACAAAAACTAAGTTCAAATGGTTGCAATTCCTTTAAATCTTGACCATATTTGACCCTCTATCTTCTTTTATGACTAATCCTAAAGCTTATTTTCCTTTTTCTACCATAAACCGTCTCACAACTCTTTGTAAGTCTGTCTGCGGTAGCATTGTCTGAAACATTGCTTGTATCTCGGTCACTTTGCTACCTCAGTAAAAAAACCAACTCAGCCGACTTGCGATAACGTAGCATGTGGTTTCTTAAGTAAATAAATGGAACATTATAACAAGGCTTTGATCGTGTTATAACGTGAGTTGAATCACGTGGAAACATTAAAAGGTTGAGGTTATCAAAGCCATAACAATCCAGGGGTATTTTCAACAAGGTGTAGACAGTATTTTAATTGCCAAAATACCAATTTTTGGTTTATCAGCTAAGTGCTTTCATAATCGAATATCCGAATGAAAATGTTTATTCTGATAAGAGCCGAATGCCACATATTAAGCTCGACATTTTTGCTCAAGACAAAAATACACATGTACTTTGCTTACAGAACTAACAAGCTCGTTGAAATTAGCTCTTAAACTAAGAAAAGGTATCCAGTTATACTGGCTGCAGGTCAATGGCCAAGTAACGAGGAATTCATCTAAACCGGACATAATTTTAATCAAGATCGCGACATATCAAGAGTCCTTCTGAAAAGACAGGTTGTGTACCCGCGTGCTCTAAAATATACAACTATACTTTTGGAGACGATGAGAGTCGGGCAGTTAACATGCTTGTAGTTCCTGTGTTTTATATCCTTTTTCGTTAGCAATACTGACTCATTCTCAGACAGCAATGCGTCTAGGCTATCAACTCTCCCTGTAGTCTAGCATGGTTTTTCCTTGGGAGTGCGTACAACAAATATTTTGCGGAGGTCTTCAAATGTATCGTTTTGAAATGCTCTTAGTTTTAGAGGCTACTCCTTTGTCTGTTTCTCTAACACTTCAATAAAAAACTAAAACAACACACATACGCGAGACTTAACTGAGGAGCAAATTATTTACCTTCGCACACGTGAGAAACCACAAAAGATCTCGGTACAAAGCCTTCTTCGCCATCTTCCGTGGATACCCATAGCCAATCTTGGTCCTGATCGTTCAGCAGCATCACAAGTTCACCACGACAGACGCTCAAATCATTTTCATCATGAGCTGTGTAGTCGTACAAAACAGTTAATTGCGGTCCGTAAGCTCGCTTTGGAAAATAAGTCATCGATTTCGAATTGTGACTATCATTACTCGTCAACGATTCACTGTACACCACCACTGCTGTCCTTTCTCCGACCCCGTCCTCGCTGTCCTCGAAGCTGTCTTCGTAACCCGAAGTACTAGACTTCGAGTCAGTGGAAACATTTGTCGTAGAGCAATAACACAACGGGATAAAACCCTCGCTTCCTGACGAATCTACAACGTAAGCCCAGTCATTTTTTTGGTAGAGTATTTTCACGTAGTGTCCTTTTCGTACCTTCAGTTCTTCTTTATCGACTGGGTGGTAACTTTTCATAACCTTTACTCGGATATTTGCGGGTTTTGCTAAAGTTGCCGCTCGAATTTTCCGCTCAATGAGAGTTTCATGTTTAAATCCAGACTCGCTAATTCTGACATTTCGCTTCTCATGCTTGTGGTTTGGAGTCGAGCCGTTTTTCAAAGCAGATTTCGTTACTTCCAAAGGGACAGTCCCGTTCTGTTCCAAAGTAGTCGAAGGTCGGTAAACGTCTGGCGGATATGGCTTCTTGCTTTGTAGCACTAACCAAGACAAAAAGTAAGCGTTGACAGTTGTTAGAAACGTAGCGAATAATTACGCCACAATGACAGCAGAATGTGAACTGCAACTTTCAAAGAAAGACAAATGCTAATCATTTGCGTTATGCGAAGCAAGTGGCAAATTTATGGTTAAAACAAAACCATTATTACCTTTCTTTTTTAACGTCAGCTGGGAGGGACAAAAGAAAGCCATATCGTTGTTTTCGAATTCAACATTGCACTGACCTGTCGGTCGAATCCATGTCGAAGGAACATTTATAAGCTTGTTTGTTTTTCTACGAGGAAAATAAATAATCTATACGACAAAATCTGCATGTCTGCGTCACTGGTCTGCGAGTATATTAATGGAAAGTAGAAACACCAATAGCGCTCTCCATTGTTGACATTTTCCGAAATCCCGCCACAACCGGCCAATCGCTGTTGATCTTGGTTTTATTAAAACCGCAGTTACAGCAAAGACTGTTTAAAGAGCAAACAATGAAGATCAAAGATCTTTGAAAGTCAGAACGACAAGTCGCTTGAGCAAAAGTCAGCTTTTCTTTGATATATTAAGGACAGCCCTGTCAGACGACATTCTGAAATAAAGGTCGGGATTTGGTATAGCTGAGATGTAAATAAATTGGGCAATACATTCAAAATAGGCATCCGGTTTACACAGTTGATAGAATTCAAGGAATTCATTCTGATATGTGGAAAGCAAATTTTGTTTAACTCTTCGCAACAGCATTCTAATTTTTATGATTAATTCCAACCGGCTCTGAAACGTGTTCAGAAACACCTCGGCTACAAAAAAGAATTCAGTGGTTTAATGAAAAAGCGTGTTTTAAAGACATCAATAATCATGGCGGAATTTAGAACTTGTGCTTGAAATTTGCGTTGCCAAATATACACTTTAATCGTTTCAGTTTAAACATCGAATATCGAGCGTTAATGAAATTTTTTGTCTGCACTGAAATTGAACTTCATCGATAATATGGCCAGGTCAAAGTTGAAATATGAAGCTGAGATTTTGCGAAAAATCTGGCCTGCGATAACAGGCGCTTTTGCGTCACTGGTCACGTGAATTTGTACGAGGGCCGAGCCCTATATGTATTATAGCAGCTTGCTCATCGATCATATTGTTTCATGCTATCGAAAGAAATCAAACTTTATCTTTTACTATTTTTGGCTTGTAAATGTCATTTTGACGAACATGGAGCGCGTACTGGCATGGATGGATGCAAGAAAAAAGGTTACAGACCTAGTATTACTCATTTACTCTCAGAAAATTCCGTGTATCCTGTTGATAATATCGAGCGTAAGTTATTTTAGTCACAATACGGTCGTAATTAATCTAATTCTGATGTGGCTTTACTATATCTAAGCTACGAACGAAGACGGATTTCCGCTGGCGAAATTAAAACAATAGGTGTAAATTTGTCTGCAAACGCTGGCTATGCTGTTTCCAGCCTTCTGTTTTTGAAATAACCGTCTTCAGTTGGGTTCAATGAATTGACATAAAATTATGTAAGTTATAAGTTAGTTTGAGCCGGTTATTTTGTGAAAAATAATCTGACGCTTGAAAAATATCTATCACAAAAATATATATAGATACGGCTCATTTGGGGGCTGAAAATATTTGCAATCTTCTTTATTTGCTAATTTTAGGGAAGAGCCCATCTCGCTCTACGAGCAGAATTTTTAAAATGGTCACTGAGAACGTTCTAATTTTGTTTCATTTCAAATGTGGTTGTAGGGTTCTAAAAACATTTAGTCTTGAATCTGGTCGTCAACGCGCGATCGTACTTAGTACTCTTGGAGTCTTGCTCCACGCGCGCTCTGACCCGCTCGCGCTAAACCGACTGTTCCGCAGGCTGATATGATAACGTCAGGAGATGATACGCCTTTTCACAATTTCCCTGAACAGGGCCTTCATTGCTTTACACTGTTTGGTAGAAATTCATTTATACGGCTCTTTTCTATTTCATTAATTAACCTGAAGTGTTACCCTTTGCTTGCCCCCTTCCCCGCCCCCTCCCCCTCCTTTTCTCCCTTCTCCAACCAATCTGACTGGGGATTGGAAGAGACGGACGACCGGCACAAGCGCGCGAATATTATTTCTGGTACGAGATCCGTGTATCCTGCAGAGAGCCAGTAGTACGGCTTCGCTCAGCTGCTAAAAACTCCAAATTCAAAACGGAAAAGATTAGTTCGACATTGATCCTTCTCACTGCCAGATTATCTATGTCTAATTGGATTAAACCTTTTAGTCACGTCATCAGCTCATTTTTCATTTTTCTGACTTGACGCACGGGGATCAAGATTTTTAACAAACGAAAAAATTCAGCCAGAATTGAAAGGAAAGAGAGAGCGTCAGTTACAAACCTAACATCCCTTCAGCCTCAAAACAATGACCTTTAATTTATGGCTGCCCAAGAGTATCCGTAAAGATTGCAAAAGATGGGAAATAGAGGGAAGAGAAAAGGAAAGAGCGCGAGAGTGTTTCCAATTTTTAACGCAAAATAAGTTGTGTTGTGGATTACATTTTTAGCAATTTAGTTCACGTTGGCGAACCGTGAGGGACAATGGTGTTCTTCCAAAAAAAACTAGATACTGCATCATTGCACTGCCAAGATCATATTACTGATAGTCATGCGCCATATAGCGCAGAGAACATGCTGTTTCTGAGGACTGGGATATCATCGAACTAAACAAGTCTGAGGGAACTGTTGGGCCCAATAGCTAAATATTGCTCCCTGTCTTGCTCTCTTACTCAGTGAGCTACATATGCTGACTTTGGTTTGGCGTTATCACTGAAGTAAATCAAGTACAGACCTGCATTACAGCTGAAGGAATCGCAAAGAATCCACTCACAGGCTAAATGACGTCTGCGTTTTTGGCCATCACTCTTTGCCTGGTTTGCTTTTGTCATACTGGCATTGCTACACCAAATGCGACAAACTTCGAATCTCCTAGTCTTTCCTGGGATCCTCGATTAAACCCGAGTGTTGGAAACGGTTACTTAGCTACTACAGTTTTCAGCGATACTGTTTACGTGTCTGGAATCTTCAACGGACGAGGAACAAAAACACCGAGTCATAGGGCACGAATTCCATCGACTGCGGCGATTATCGTGCGAAGTAATCTGACCTCCAACGCGACCGTGGAGCTGTTCAGTCTGAACGTCGAACAAGGCGTGTTTTATCACCGCTTAGTCGTCGAAAACTTCACCTTGGAGCAAAAGATCTACGCTCATCGAGTTCGCCAGCATGTACTTGTCACGGAGATTTCCTTACAAAACAACATGCGTGACACAGTAAGCTTGTTCCTGACTAATGTATTTGGACCGCCAAGCGCTGATATAGAGTTCCAAAGGGATGATGTTCCGCGTAAATCTCAGAATGACCCTAAGATCAATGCCATGTCAGGGTATATTAGGATAACGGAGGAACCAGACAGTCGAAGGGAGGGAGTAGCGGCGGTCTGGGGGGAAATACCACCTCGTCTGCTGATCAAGCCCTCTGCGCAGACCCAAACGTTTTTCTTTATCACGGCTATAGCCACCAGTTTAGATGCTAAAGATTTCGTGACAAGCGCACGCGAAGCTTACACAGCAGCAATGGAAAAACCGGAAGAGCTCTTAGAAAGTCACGTCCAAGCCTGGAGAGAAATATGGAATGATGGGCGGATCGAAGTGGAAGGCAATCTTACACTGGCACAGACAATTTCCGGTAGTCTCTATTACACACTCAGGTATTGATAAAAACCTCTTATTCACTAGTTTAACAGGTTGATGCCTTATTAACATCCCTTTAGACAATTATTTTATAAGTACAATAGTGCTCAACTAATGTAATAAATGAGGAATGCCTGCCAAATCGTTCTGTAAACATTGCTAAAGGAAGTTCTTAATGAGATTTAGATAAGGTGTGTGTGTTTTTTTTCAACTTTAAATGATATTACTCGCTTGCATACCTTAACCCTTGAAATAAAACAAATCCCTGCACCATTGTAGGTCTTACCCAGGGCCACTCGGTTAGGAAAACCTACAGATATGAGCATCCTTTTGCTTTAAACCTCTTTGATTAATACGGTACAACTCTGATATAACGCGGAACGCTTTTAAATAGAAGTCCCCGCTATGACAAAAGCCAACTCTTCAGCCTTGCCAACATACGTTGCAATAATAAATATGGTACAACATCGCGGAAATCCCTTAATTTTATTAAAATGTAATTGACTGCTATGCAAGCGGGCAAGATGAGCGAAATTTGCTAACCGAATGGCCAAGAAGGTGTTCTGGGATTAATCGCTGTTTCCCTGCAAGCAAATGGTTCTTGATACCCTATCATTTGTTGACCAAACTTGTCGGGCAACAAGGCTGGATATTGGCCTCGTTTTTTATTTTTGCGTGTTTATGGACCTCGAGACCCATAAAAAGAACTTGGCCGACATTCAGAACTCTTGACCTCACACTTGGTCAATAACCCTTCTATACATTCAAGGGTTATATTGAATTAGTAAAACAATAGAATGCTAAGGACAGGATTAGACTAATCCCTCTTTAAAATATAATTTTGTGGAACAGCAAGTTATGTGAGGTTTCATATAACACGATCACTTCAAACAATAAGCATACCAACAGCAAATGATGCATACCAGGCAAATACTACATAGCTATAGAAGTCCATTTCGTTTCACACAGTAGTTGTTTCCTGTCCGAGAACGGAAGAGGGACGTGAAAACTCAGATAACGTAAATTTGAACAAACATTCCAAGAAAAAGGAAGGCGATAAACGTTAAACGCGAGTGATACGTGACGCGAAAGCGAACGTGATCACGCGTATACGACATGTTAGTAAAAAAAAAAAAATGGTAGTTCCAATTCTTCTTTTCCTTTCATAGAGTTTGTCAGACAAATTTCGGGGAAGTTTTTGTTTCTACCCAAAGGAGTTCACCTGCGCTTTTCGCCGTCATACATTGATTAAGTCAAACGTACGAGTCATTTTTCCTGTTCTTTCAGTAACTCCGGGAAGTTGCTGTGAATATTATCATCGTAGGTTTTGCCCAGTCGCTTGAAGTTCGTTTGAAGCCTGCGTCAAACCTTACGTTCGTTGACACTAACCATACAATAATACCATAACTTAGTGCGGGGTTGGATTCAGAATAGTTAAAATGATTAAAGAAATCAATCAAAGTTGAAGAAATCAATCAAATGTTTCCAAACCTGCGTTTGTTTCTCTGAAAACAGAAAAGTTGCATTCTGACTGGAGCAATAAATTTCAAATTTTCTTGGGGGAGCGTGCCCCCAATCCCCCTAGTTAAGTTGATGTAAGTCACTCAGGTAAAATTCTGGATCTACCCCTGCAGTGACACTTTCCCGGTGGGGCTTTTCGGTGACAATAAGAGAACGTGATCTGAATCTCTTGGTAAGAACTATGAGCTGGTTCTCACGTTTGCGTCTTCCTAACAATTTAGTTCCCTTAACTCCAGTTTGAACTGGCATCTATTCAGTTTATGTTCAATGACGTCATTTCCTTTCAGCTCATTACGTCCCTCATGGATCTTCGGTCTGAGTCCAGGAGGCCTGGCTACTGATGGTTATGATGGCCACGTGTTTTGGGACCAAGAGACATGGATGTTCCCTCCGTTAGTCCTTCTGCACCAAGATTTTGCACGAACGTGCCTCGCTTACAGGTTTGCAAGACTTCAGGCAGCTGAAGACAAAGCCAAGAAATATGGGTTTAAAGGTGGGTGCGAACAGAATGACTTCATTTGAACTCTGTCGTATTTGGGTTGTATAAATCTATTTCTTCTCATTGTCTTTCCACAGGCGCCATGTTTCCTTGGGAAAGCGCCTTGACTGGCTCAGAAGTGTGCCCAGGAGAGATATACTCCGATTACGAGCAGCACATTATCGGGGACATAGCATTTGCAATCAAACAGCTCTGGATGGCATCTGGGGATCAACAGTGGCTTGAGCGCCAGGCCTTCCCGGTCATTCGAGCCACTGCGGAATTCTGGGCCAACCGCGCATGGTACAACGACTCGAAGAAAGCTTACGTCATTTATGACGTCATGCCGCCTGACGAAGACGCCGAAGTCGTCAACAACTCGGCCTACACGAACACGATCGCGAAAATGAATCTCGAATTCGCTTACCAAGCCTTGCCGAATGCTTCCAAAAACTGGAAGACCATTGCACAGAACATGTTTATTCCGTTCGATTCTACTAACAACTACCATCCGGAATACGAGGGGTATAATGGAGTCGAAGTCAAGCAAGCCGATGTCATTCTCCTCGGATTTCCACTCATGGTCAACATGAGCCTCGACGTTCGTCGAAGTGATCTGAGTTTTTATGAACCCCGGACGAACCCAAGAGGGCCCGCCATGACTAAATCAATGTTCGCGGTCAACTGGCTCGATGTCGGGGAATACGCCCGTGCAGAGACTTCATTCAGGGAAAGCTATGTGAACGCTAAGGAACCGTTCATGGTTTGGACCGAGGGAGCAGACGGTGGGGGCGCTGTGAACTTCATCACGGGTGCTGGGGGATTTTTGCAGTCTGTGTTGTTCGGTTATGGCGGATTGCGGCTTCTCGATTACAAACACCTCCAATTTAAACCCATGCTTCTCCCGGGAGGCACACAAGTAAAATTTGTTGGTATTGATTACCATGGAAACAGCATCGACTTCGTGATTGGCTCATCTCAATCGCAGATTACCGTTACGTCACGCGCTCAATCAGCCCCAGTCCTTCTGGCGATATTGGTTAGCTCACAGGCGAGGTTCTGTTTGGACATTGGTAGGACAGTTCAAGTACCTAATGAACTGGTTATTATCCAACCCCTCCAGTCCGACCAAGTGAACTGGTGATTAGTTTTCAGCGAATAGAAACAAAAATACCAACTCCACTAACTGTTGGGTTTAGTTTAATCAGCAGCTAGCCCCGGATAGTTTTTCGTGCCCTCGAAGTAACTCATTAAATTTGTTGGCTAGCCGAAAACGATTTTTCGTTAAGGGTATGAAAGGTTGGTTTAAAAGGGAAACTTATCTCTGATGGACCGTCACATATTAGGAGCTGATTAGGTGAAAAGAACGTCAAGAGTGTAAGTGTGACATTATAATGCGTGACATTCGGCAACGGTAGTCACGTTCCTTGGGTGTTACAACACCACGCTAAGGCGGACATAGTTGGCTGCTTTATCCACGCTGAATTTTGTTTTTTGTTTGTTTGTTTGTTTGTTT
>Ga0126338_10000191_pt1 | contig 27277 bp, 15 predicted proteins | sample OrbCmetagenome_2_FD_92529 | JGI IMG/M metagenome (GOLD analysis project Ga0126338, IMG submission 92529) | Coral microbial communities from Petempiche,Puerto Morelos, Mexico - Orbicella C C metagenome | ecosystem: Host-associated > Invertebrates > Cnidaria > Coral | place: Petempiche,Puerto... | reverse complement strand
TCTCGCAAAGTCTCGCAGTTACCATTCGCCACCCCTAAAGTTGTGAACCATCGTGGACAGCTCGGCCACCTAGAGTCCGAGCTTGTGGATCCTCTTTGGCCACTACATGCAGATATTTCTGTGTTGTTCTTCTGTCAACATTAAAATGAAATGTGTTTACAATTACTGCATACAAAGTTGTGTTTTTTATGCGTCGATTCCGGTTCCGTCAATCTGCAACCAATCGATACCAATCGATACCAATTTATCTAGCGATTGGTATTGGTAATCGATACCAATCGATAACCACACGAATCTTCGCCATCGATTGGTCATCAATTATCAATATCAATCGATTAATTGATATTGATTGGTATCGATTAATATCGATTGTCATCGATTATCGATTCCATCGGTTGGATACCCCGGGTTACAATGTAACGGCTCTGGTCGCGCGGGAACTGTCGCGGCTAATCCGAGATTAAGATTTAGAAACCGTTTCTTTTTTTAATTCTTTTTCTTTTATATACTAACAGGATATATTATTAATAAATTGTTTAACTGGACTAAGCTTATAAAAAGCTGCAGGTGACAAAATCCATGATAGCGCTAGAAGCCTATCACTCTCAAATTATCGAAAGTAGTCAAACTAAAATTCTCTTGAAATGGTACGCTAATCACTGAACGAAAGAGAGTGTGTGAACTAGTATTTATGCTTTCAGGAGACTTTCGTTTCGTAATTCTGCCCGAAGGGTCAAAGCGTTAGCAACAGGGAAAGAGGTTAATGGGCAGGGCGAGAACGGACGAACACTTTCTCGCGGTTAAAGCCAAAAGATGTACCCAGCGATTGGTTCTACTGTGTATCAGTTTGTTTTCCATTCAGTATATCGTGTTGCTTATTTATTTCCCGGATCTTGGTGGACAAAATTGCTACAATGCATATAGTAATGATACTACTATATTCACAGAAGTCCCTTTAAATGAATTTACTTGTGGAATTATCCCAGAATTAGATTTACTGAAAACCATGAAGAACCGGACACTCCGTCTTCACTCTTGTGCGTAAAGATGTTATAACCCACCAGGGCTTTTAATGAAATTTAAACGACCTGGACTTTATCCGGACCTATTGCTACTTGGGTGACAGACAAACCCGCGCCTTTTTCACAGGTGCATCGACTTATCCAAGGGTGCGATACTAAGAGCGGCTGCTGTTGGGTGTTCTGTTTTACCAGGTGACAAGTGCAGCCTGGTTTGTCACTCAAAACAGGAAATTTCCACCGAGAGATACCCATTACGCTCATTTCCATAATAAAAATACCTGGAAAGGAACACTGGGTTTTAATTTCCCTTTCTGCTCTAAGCATCAACAAGTGGCTTTGTTGATCACGTTTATTTTGATGCAACAATAACGTTAATTACAATACAAATATTACCTACACTAGTAACATACAATAGCGAAAAAAAAATGTAACTTACTCTACTTACTTAACACTCATCGATGTCTCATATTCCATGGGTGTTTTTTATTTTTACATCGCATGGAAGTATGACCACAAAATCGCCCCCAAAATACAAAGTTTTCTTTAATATGCTAAAAGGCAGAGCCGCAGCTGCTTACAGGCAAATCGGTACGCGCGAAGCACTTCTCGTTAAAAATTTTAAATATATTTATGTATTTCAGGTTTCTGTAAGAGGCTATATGCTTTAAAAAGAAAAAGAATAAGTAAGCACATAAAAAAGTGGCTTTTTTCCTGTTAATGCCTCGATCAGAGTTTCAGTCTGGCTAAGGTCCAGAAAAGACAAGGAAAGGCTCTTAACCAAAGTAAGTTTTCGCAGCTTGTCTTACTAAGTTTTAATTTGATTATGAAAAGCTTTTATTAATAAGAAAAATTTTATCTGAGTGGAAAGTAGGTTTAATCAAGGGAACATAATCCGATTTGGTCCTTAGGATTGTAAGCTGCAATTGATTAACAAATGCTAGACATAGGAGCGCCTCATCTTTTTAAATCTTGAGATTAAACTGACTTTTGTATACTCTGAAGTCAAGAGAAAGTCTATCTAAATATGATTAAGTAAACGTTTGGCTCCAAAAATTCATTAGTTCAGCGGAAAAAAGAATAACTATTCATTTTCAGACTTATCAGTCCAATTATAATTGAACCCCGCTATTTCGAACTCTCAGGGGAAACGAAAAATAGTTCAAAATAGCGGGGGTTCGAAAAAGTTGTTGGTAAATGGCTGAAAGGCAAATCCAAGGGAATTGTTCTTGAGTTGGAGATAAAAGGAGGATTCGAAATAACCGAGTTCGAATTTAGCGGGGTCCAACTGTATGTGTAAGTGGCACGCAACCTGCAGAAAACTCTGACCTGGGAACATGCGGTTCACGTCTACTTCTGATTTACCTTACCTCCGCTGACAGGGGGAACGCTTTTCATAAACATTGGACTGATATAATATTTTCTCCCTGTGTGTTTGCTTGCTGTCTATCCCGTTTTGAAATTTCGAAATAATGCAATACCACATTGTGTGCTGCGCGCGCGCGCGCGGCAACATTGAATGGGCTGAACGCGCGCGTTATCTTCATCTTCCACGTCGGGATAGCTTCTCATGTTTTGACAATTGGCTTTGATTATCTCACTTTTGAGCTCAAGATAGGGCACTATGTGTAACACACTGATCGACGAACCCTGCCATAAGGGCAGTCCATTCAGAAGAGCAGGCGTTGAGACGAAAAAATAGTTTGCGCGTGGCTGAGAGGCAACATCGTGGGTGCCTCGAACGCATGTGCGACAACTTCGTCCCCAGCCTTTTTCAAGAGAAAAGGTCTGGAAACGAGGCCGCCGTTCGTGCGGAAATCCTACGAAGCCTACCAGGAAATGAAGGCAACCGAAACTCAGCAAAGGGCGAGACCATAATGGAAAAACCTCAACCAACTTTGGCTTTCCAACTTACAATAAATTCTAAAGGGAAATTCTTGGCCATAACTCAATTTTTTACACAAAACCTGCTTTAAAGCTGTATGTAAATATATTTATATTAAGCTTATATCAAATTCAGAAAAATCCTTTGTTATTTTTGTGATACGTCACAAAGAGAACATAAAAAATCGAATTCGGAAAGTAGGAACACGAGATCTCTCTGAACAGTTTTTGCAATTAAAAAGTCCTGTAATTGGTTGGCATTGTTTAACACCTGCTCGGAAAAGCAAGCCTTTTAATCATGAAAGAGCTTTCAGTAAAAGAAAAAAAAGCGTGTCTGGTGTGGAAAGTAGTTTTAATATAACTCTTGCATTTGATTGGGCCCTTAGGGTAAATGCTAGACCAAAGGGCGTCACTAAGGTAATACAGTTTAAAGAGTTTGCGTCCTTCATGAATATCATCAAAAGCTCGTAACAAAACCAACCTCGATAACATTAGTACAGGAGGTTCTTCGGTGCTTTTCAAGGGATGTGTGTAACTTACACGGAAAATAAATTTTCAATTTGCTTCTTTAGGCATTTAACCAAAAAAAAAGTGTTTTAGAAAAGGGAATGAAGATTGGATAATCATGATAAATGTCTCAACCGGCGAAAACTGAGTTCAACTTCTTGACAATTTTAAAACCGATCGCGCGCTAATTCCGCGCGCTACTCTTGTAAAACCACTCTTTCTTCCTCACGTATTTGCGCGCGGGAGAAACAGAGTGTTGAGGGTTCAAAGACCTGTTTACTTAAAGTAAGTTCTGAGGCATTGAAGTCTGAGTCTGAATAAAATTGAAATATTTGAATATTTATAGCACGATAATTATGGTGTCAATATTTTCATAAAAATAAGTCTATTTCCATTAAAAGTCTTTGTAAAATGAATAAAAGAAAATCTTAGCGTTGCCAAACCAAAATTTGGGGTTCATTATGGCAAAGAAGTGTAGAAAACACACATCCAAAAGGCGCAAAAGATTGCAAGACACCTGGCTTGGCTTCCCCCGGCCGTAATATTTTCCGTTCTGGAGCTTTTAAATTTCACTCCCAGTTAAACAAATTGGAAACGGGGGATTAAATTCCAGCTTTAGTTGCTTCAGGGCTGTGAACAATGTTCAGTTGGCAGTTTTAATAAACTCTCGCAGCATGTTTACGAAGCTCTTTATATTATTTGTTCAGTTACTCAATAGCAATACTTGAGCGCTTAGAGATAATACTTTGCTTACTTCGTTCGACCCCAAGAAATTTCAAGATATCTAAATAGTTAGTACTTGTAAACATGTGTTTTAAGAATTCTATTTTGTAATTACTTAGTCATTATAATTATTTTTTTCCCAAAAAAGTTTTTATTTGGCATTCCTGAAGGCTGGTTATGTGTATTTTTCTCGCTAGTTCCGCTTTAAATGGCACAGGTCAACTCATTTTAAATGACAAGATTGATTGCTGGACTCACGCCAAAAAATCCTGAAGTATCGTGCGGTGGGAAGCGGTAAATTGATAGTTTCTCGTATCTATGTTCGAGGCATGTCATCTGACTCGTCAATATGGGCCATAAATTTTTGATGGGCCAGATATCACGAAATATCTTGACCGATATCACTTGATATCTTTATCAGTTAAAGCAACATGCATACAAGCGATTCAAATTCATTTTTGCTGCCTAATTATATGTTGTTGTTGTTGACACACAGACCATTGTCAAGCGTAACATTAAGCATAAAAGTTTTTATCTAGCGCCGGTGTATTTCCGTAATTTCCCGTACTAGATTATGCAGCTTTCCAGCCCCTTGCGGTAACGCATGAAAACTAACCCAGCATTCAGTCCTCCCTCCTGTCGAGGTCCATTAAAAGTGCCATGTGTTCCGAGTGCCGCACCCTGTAATCGCATGGATTTACCATATTTTAATCAACCACGGAAGTTTACGAGACAGTTTTAGTACATTAATACGCCTTACGCGCTTGAATCCATCATAACAGTTTGCTCTCATCAGGAAGAATCGAGATAATTCTTCGTTGAAATTAATAAACCGAACTAATAGCGAGGTGGCAAAAATTTATTCGCTTCAGTGGGAACTTTCCAGTCTCCCTAGGACTCTTTTATGAAATATTTTAGAAAAACGGAAATTTATGTTTATTTAATCCTATCTAATGTTTTCTTTTACGCCAATAGCTCTTGCTGGAAATAAAATTGAAAACAAACACAAAATCAAGGGTACAACTGCTTCGGTATTGTATGAAATTCTTTAAAGCTTTGCAGAAAATAATAAACATAATTTAGTTCAGTAACTTTAACACTGGGTCGCCTAAGACTTAGATCTTCTTTCCTTTATTTCCATCGTTACAGGTATCAACTAATTTTTCACTTTTTGCCGGGATGTCGCAATCTCTCTTTCAAAATATTTTTCCATAAACACGAAAACGCAAGATGCGCTAGAATTTTATTTTACTACCAATTAATTTTCTCATTCAAAGCCGCGGACAAACATAATATTTTCTGCATACGAACGTGCCTTTCGACTTCAAACACGCTTCTTCTTCATTAGAGCGCGCGAGAATTCCTTTTATGGAGATTTTCTGTGCTCAATATGAACAGTAAGGGAAAAAATTTATCGTGCGGCGTCAAAATTGAGCGGCGACAGGTGCACGGAGGTTAAAACTGATTGAACTAGAAAACCCTAGAGACTCAAAGTCAAAACAATGGTGTTTTTCCTTGCTAAAAGAGACGTAACGTCGCGTTGGGTCCGTAAATCTTGCTAGATTTTCCTCGGTTAAAATAAACGAAAAGAAATAGTGCTTTACCTGCAAATTTCTAGTGGTTTGTTTGAGAAAAGCAGGTATTTCAGGTCTGGGGCCAAATGAATAAGACGTGACATAATTTCGAAAAGATAGGAAGATAAACCAGTTAGCTTGTCGGTTCTTTTAAAATATTCTCGGGAGCTAATGAATCCAGAATGCGAAACAATAATTTTATCGCGTCGATCGAGACAAAGGAGATGCCCCATCTCAGGAAAAGCGATATCCGATGAATAAGTCCACATTATACTCTTCAATAATTCATACAGAATCGTTTTAAACAATGGTTGCCCTGTAGGATCAGTTTAAATCAAAAGTATCAACCGTATGACAGAAATTTTCCCACCAAATTAACGAAAAGTAATAAAGCTACATTTGCAATAAAACTGAAGAAAAAAAGAGCTGTTTTTACGATTTTTGTGGCAGAAAAATTGACAGGAAACACGCGTGCTTGTTTGGATCAATAACGTACTTTGATTGGTCCTTTTTTTCTTTGATTGTTCTATTGTTCAACAAGCCAATCAGAAGGCGGCACTTCATGGTCGGAACAAGTCAAAATATTATTCGCGGTTGTCAAGCTTGCAGTGGATGGCCGTAATTTTTTGCAGTGCAGGTGCATTTCGGCCCTCACCAGTTCAGAATAGAATATGAGGCTATTATTTGTGTTTCCTTGGACAGAGTTTTAGGCCTAAACGCATTAGCAAACTGATAAAGAGCCACTGGGAGCCAAGCGGAAAGGAACAATCGGGCGCCGGCCGAGTGTAAGTAACTCCCTTTTTCTGCGGTGACGTTTTTTCGTCGCTTTACTGAGATTGAAAACCGCTTATTTATACGGTCACGTCGAGAAAACTTAGTCATACACGATGTGAATAATTAAACGTTTCTCCTTCTCTTTTTCCAGTTGTCTCGAGACGTTCAATAATGGAGAATGGAACGATGAACGGAGATCACCACGATCGATCCCGCTCTCCATCGCCCGGCCTGAGTCGCTCAAACTCGCGCAATGCCTGTTCAAAAGAAATCAACCGCACATCGCTTCTGAGAAGAAACCAAAGCCTTAGTGCCAAACAAATTCGCTTTTACAGGAATGGGGATCGATTTTTTTCAGGGCTTAAACTGGCCGTGTCGCCCGAGCGGTACAAAGAGTTTGATGCTTTGCTGGCCGAGCTATCAAACAAGCTGGATCTTTCAACCGGGGCGGTGAGGTTTATTTTCAACGCTGAAACTGGCAAAATGATCACAGATGTGAACGAACTACAATACGGCGCTAGTTATGTTTGTTCTTCGAGTAATTGCTTCAAAGAAGTCGATGCTGGCTATGGAAACATAAAAAAGTCTTGGTCGCTTGCTAATTACAAGAAAGAAAATTCTCAGACGGTTTCATCGTCACCCTCGCACACACAGATCGACGGCAGTCGCGATTTCATCAAACCGAAATTGGTGACAGTGATCAAGAATGGAAAGCCACCACAGAAGAAAGTTACCATGCTACTCAACGCTAAAACAGCAGTGAACTTGGAGCAAGTTTTGGATCATCTGTCTTCCAAGGGAACGCTTGGGAAAGTGGACAAATTACACACTGTTGACGGAAAACAGGTAAGGGGTTTTTGTCAGCCATTTCTCTTGTTTCAGAAATGCATTGAAGAGGCATTCGTTTTACCGCTGTAATTAATAATTGATCGCCAGTCTTGGGCTCGTTGTCTTTGTTCGTTGTATTACTTCGCGGAAAATTATTGCAATCCTTTCGTATGCCCGAACCGAACTGACAGAGCGAGCGTCCGTGAAAATTCATTACGCGCGCACCTATTGTGAAGAAAACCTTGCGCTCGTGTCGAAAACGATAAACGATGAAGCGCGGCTGTTAAATGCATTGAGTCATAGCTAGATGTTTAGATCACAGACTTTATGGCATTTTGAACAGAATTATATTTGTAAATCGTCACGGAAACTTTCGTTTCTCTACCAAGCGAAATCTAGTCTATTAATCGGGGCATAAACTCTAGCCGTATGCGATGAATTGAAATGAACGAAGTTGTTGATTACACCCCGTCGAATTTTGCGCGTTTGGCGAGGAGTTCTACTGTTTGTTCATCTAGATCGCCGAGTTGTGGTTGAGGAAGCCAAAGTTTGCTATTAGATCGCGATGTTTTCCTTCAATTTCCCTTGATAATTCCCGTGGGTACAGTTTGTTTGATTAGATTCAAAGCGCTTACAATTTGAGTCGCCTTCTCGCCACGTGTATCGTTCTGTTCATTATTTATACCCTCGGTCTCAAGCAATTTTCACACCTTCATTTATGAACACCGTGTTTTTCGATTGTTTTGGGTCATTTATCCCTCACAAATTCTACATGTAACTATCTTGTGTGGCTTATGTTGAAGTTCTGCACCTCTACACTAACTTGTTTGTGTTCTTCAGGAATATTACACTGCTCGCCAAAATCAAAATATTCACGCTTCCGAAAGCAGTCAAAAGCTTTCATTGTTTGCTTACTGTATGTCTCAAGAATATTCTAATTGACCCGAGAATTTAACATTTTGTGACCTGTTCTCTTTTAAGGACGTTATAGAGTTACATTTGTTACACGAAACCGATGTCAGCATTTTCCATTTGAACTGTCTTCTGTTCTTCTCGAGTATTTTATTTGGATTGATTGTATTGGTTTTTCACGCGTTGGTCTCGAGATATTAAAAAAATGTCATGTTCTCCGGTGGTAGAAAAATTATATAATTGAGTCGCTTCCTTCCTGTTTTTCAAATGCATGGCTAACATCGTGTCGTTTGCCCCCCTTTGCCGACCAATATGATCTTTTATCACATGAAAAAATGTCATTTTTTTTAACCGTAGTTTTACATTATAGCCTGAGGTAATGAATTGGGAATTCTGTTTTGCATTCCCATATCAAGAGGTGTTATTGTAAACAGTGGTTTTCTATTTACAAGTGTTGTGAGTGTTTTGGTCATCGTACTGGAATCAGAAAAAGCATAGCTTTGAATCTGCAATTTGTCTTCCTTGTAACCCTCATTAAATCATGCATTTCTGTGTTAAAAATTTAAGAAATGTTCATTTAGAAAAGTAAAGAATTGATTTGGATATGCCTCATTAGAATTGACAAGTGGTTTCTTTGTGTTATTATTTGATCACTGGGTTCTTATGAAAGTTACTATGTTGTGTAATAACAAGACTGGATAAAGGGGTTGAGTGAATGTGCTGAATTTTATCAATAGTTATTTAGATATCTTTGGAATTTAGTTTGGCAAGTATACTATGCCTTTAAGAAGCTTACAAATATCATATTTTGCTTAAAAGAAGATTTTAGAGATTGTTTGACTGACTTCAAAATTATTAAATTATTATGAGATGTTTGAATTAAGAAAACAAGTTATCGTCCTCTGTTTTAATTCTCCCTACTGAATGCTAAGTTACTTGGGAGAATTTGGTGATTCATGAAGACAACACCCTTCGGTTATTACATGTAATAAAATATATTTTCTTCCTCTCTTCACCTGCCCGCAAGACAGTGCAAAGAATTTTTAGGAAGAATTTACAGCTGATATATGTCACTTTTGGATTAAACTTGAAGATATATTGATTGCTAGCTGGTGGTGTCTACAGATCAGATAAAATGTTTCTGTCAATGCATTATTATTCAGGTTCTTGGTGTAATTTCTGTAAATGAAATGGTTCTGTAAAAAATTATAATTTTCTGTTATTGGCACCCAGCTCCGTGCTTCAGAGTTGTTTCTGTCCCACATGCAATGTCTAGAGTTTCTCTGCCATTGACCCTTGTAATCCCCAATTTAGATCTTGGGTTAATAGGATTAATGCCTGTTTCAGAAAGAAATTGTCATCCTTTGCCATCTCTGTTAATCAGAGTGGAGCCAAGTTGTATACTCTAAACAAAGATTAAGACAAAACTCCTTCAACTATGACAGTGATTGTAATGCGATTTACCTTAAAACGTTCATGCAAAGTCTCGTGAGTAGGTCAAGTAAATTTATGAGTAGATCACATTGGAAATCGGCCTGGAAAATAATCAAAATCTTCTTACTATAATTTGCTGTAAGAATTGATTGGAAACAAAAAGAATTTATCAAGCAACTCTTAGACCACGATTCAGTTTAATGTGGTTCTAGCTTATATGATATCAAAAGTCTTGTATGTGACCATTCAAATGAAAGCTGTTGAGCAGTACTTCATGGAGTGTTGTTCATTAGGTTTTACTCTGTGATTTGAAGATGACACCCTGGCGTGTGTCCATTCTAATTGAAGCTATTGAATGGCACTTTCATGTGGTGTTGTTTATTAATTGAAATTAGAATTATTGGGCATCAAAAGGTTAAACGCGGTATTTTTTCATCACTGTGAATAGTAATAAGTGTGTATTTTTAAGCTTTTGTGTGTTTGACAATGTTCTAAATTTGGAATTTTTCTGCTCTTGTTTCCTGCTGGTTCAAAGAGTACCGTGTACTTTTCCAGCAGGGAACAGGACTTGGTTTAATAATGGGAATAGTGGGTGTAAGCAGAATTCATTGTTTTATGTTGAGACTGACAATAATGAGAAGACAGTGTACAATTTAAAGGTAGAAAAAACCTGCAGAGATAAATCTTGTCTTTTCCCGCAAAGTTGGTGTAAACATAATTATACTCTAGAAACATACTTTATTAAAGCAAAAAGGAGGCATTTTAAGTTATTGATTCTGGCTTCTACTGAAAAAGATCATTCTGTATAATCATGATTTGTCAGTTTCAAAGAGAATGGAAGCACCCTGCTTGGAATAAGTTTAGCCTAGTAATTTGTCTTTGTCAAAATAAAAGACTTTCATTTTGACTGTGAGTTGTGTTGGATGTTGATGTTTCTCCCTTATTTTGGTGTTTGTAAAATATGACTTTGGGTGTCGCCTGTTATGGGTTACTCCTAACATGCTAGCTTTAAGCTAGGGAGAATGAATTAACTTACTTTACTATGAACAGTTGCTTCCATCTGTTGTGTATTTCCAATAAAATTAATTTACCGCTGATAGGTAAAACTCTTTGAAATTGTACTACAGACCTTAGAATCAAGGATATTTCTGCTGCTTTACTGCTACCCTGAAGAATTAAGTTTACTAACTGAAGTTAGTGTTCAAGAGTGGTTTTGTTACCTTAAGTAAACTGAATTCTATAGGATATCATTTTGAATGATATTATAGACTTGATTGATTCTCCCATAGAGAATGTAATTACTTATTGGTTGTTTTTTGTTGTGGCATCTTGAATATTGTGCAAAAGACTACAAAACATCCAATTGCAGTATGCTTACAAGTTGCTTTGAACTGTTGTAATCGTTGGAGGAAAATCATTCAGTCCACACCCCTCCCAAATGCAAACAAAAGAACTAGAAGACATCACATCCTTAAGACTCCATTGATGTACTCTTTTCCTATCTTCATTGTGTCGAAGGAGAACTAAGAAGGTGATGTTTTTTTTAAATGTATTGGAGTTTCCCAAATTCTTTTCTGCTCTCAGTAGTTCAAATTGTCTACCAAAATGATCCCATGACAACTCTTCTTGGATGAGTATAAACAAAGAACTAACCTTTACTTCAAAATTTTGCTGAAGAATTTCTTCACTCATTTCATTCCACAGATTAGGGAGTTGAGAAATCTGTTTGGAGATGACACAATGTTTGTTGCCTTACAAAGTAATGAAAAGTTTCCTGACGAGGGATTTGATGTGGATGTTCAAAGTAAGTTGGAAATAATCTGGGATATCTCAAAAGCTACTTAACGCATTATAATTTGTTTCCCAATTATATCTTCTTGACTAGCAATGTACAGTCAGTGTTATATTTGAAGAAATCTGTAATAAAAAAACACAAATAAACAGATGGCCTGATGAGAATTTTGTGTTAGACTACGATTAGTTGGTCTTTCACTCAGTCTGGTGAGCATGACTGTAAGTAAGCCTCAAGGAAAAAATGGTAGTGTGAAATTCTGGGAGTGAGAGGCATGCAATGGCTTCTCACACCCTGGATTTCATTTGGCTTTTTTTGTCGCAGTTTCCATTCTTGTCACACACAACAGACTAACGAAAGAGGGGCTGCTTGTGGTCTTATTTTGTGTTTGTTCATTCTCACAGTTTTGCAGCAATATGTCAGTAAATCTGAATGCTTCAGCTTCTCAACACATTTCTGTACATTGCTAGGCTTTAATCAATTTCAATTATGCACTTCAAATTATTGATAATTTACACTCTCATTAGATAGCCAGATGTCTTGGGTCAGGTTATATAAACACAGTTTTGAAATTGTGTTAATTGAAAACTGCTAATGAAACACTTGAGAATGAGTTCTGAAAAACGCAACAGTACAGGTGTGGGATTCTTCCAACCTTATAAGACTACATGAGGAGATACACATAATGTGGTTGAATTTGTTTTTGGCTTGAAATTTCACAGACAAGTTTTTGATTTTTATTTCTTCCTCTGCAAGTCTCTTATTATGATAATGAATATGAGTCGAGGGAAAATAAATATCAGACTGCTGTGAAAAATTTCAAAAAAGTTCAATTTTGGTAACATTATTTAACTAGCTTTGTTAGAATTGGCCTTTTAGCTGGTATTAAAAAATGGGCATCAAAGTTTTCTGTGGGACAGGATCAAGCCTGTGATTCAAATAATCAATATCTCCTGGAAATTATTATCTATAAGGTGTGTTTCATTTGGACACTTCCATGCCCATATGGCTAAAACTCTGGTTGACGCGTTGGTTTATTCTGGTTTTAGTAAGTAAGTTAACCTTTATTTTATCAGGGCACTTCTTCAGTTAAAACTGTAATCAATGAAGGCCCTGTAAAAAATAACTTATAAGCTGCTACTTCTGTTGGCTCTCGTGTAAGCGAGGCAAAAATAAGCAACAATCAGCCACAGTCAAATTGTTGTATGCTAAGCATGGATGGTACATGTTTTTGGTCTCTCTTCATGACTGGTACTCGTCAACAACTGAAAACCCACCACAATCACTACTCCTAGAGATGGTCATGTCAGAAAATATGCTCAATGCAGGCCAGGATATAGGAACCCAATATCTGTCATGCAGGAATCATAAAAAAAACTTGCATTAATTTTTACTCGCTTATACGATGGCAAACAGTGCACGTGCTACTCAGTTTATTTTCATTGCCAAGTTCATTAAAACACCTTGGTTTTTTCTAGTCCCAGAGGTCCGCCCACGTTGGCGTTATGCACCTGTCACAGATATGTATTCCTATATTCCTGGCCTGCGACCTGAGCCCCCTCCACCAGCAAAGCAGTTTACAGTTCACTTGCACTGCATGTTAGCAGCATCCATGTCAAATCTAACATCACCACGACCAGCACCTGTAAGAACAAGGTCTGTGTCACCCAGGCCTACTTACTCTAGAAAGTCTTTTTCACCATCACCAAAGTCAACATCAAGATCGTCTGGAAATTTTGAGGCCCGCAGACCAAAATCTGCCATTGGGCTTCCATCAGAGTTTGCCCGTAAGTCATTGATACCTTCCCAAGCAAATGCATCTCTAAGGCCAACAAAGAAGCGAGCTGGCTCAGACAAGCCTGTTCCAATCAGACCAATCAGGCCAAAAGCAGGTTCTGACACTCCTGTGGCTATAAGAGGAGGGCCAAAAACTGCAGAACAGAAGATGATAGCTTTTCAAACGTCATCTCCAGAGAATTCAGATTCTGATGATATTGAGGGCCGTCATGGTTACTATGTCTACATATATAATGAAAATCTCAACAAAAGCCAGGGACTCATTGATGGCAAACCTACTGCGTCTGTTCGTCCAATGATGTTTTCTCCTGAAGAGAAAGACTTGGACAGTAATGATTTCACAGATCCCACTGCTAAATTGGATCTGAAACCAATGATGCTGAGCCTTTCTCCAGCTGACTCTCTTGAAACAGTTGAAGCCTGACGGGACTGCCAGATTACCTAAAATGCAATCCTCTTCCAGGAAGTATTAGATCTTAGTATTAGATCATTGACTTTCTCTTGCCACTGTAAGTTTTTCCTGTTATTGACAGGAAGTTGGATTTGCACTACTGCATAACTAAGGGATACAGTCAAACCTGGATTATTCAGACTTATATATCATCTAGACCTTCATTTTTGGTTGCCAACTGAGGCTCCTATACATTCACATCTTTTGTTTATCCACTACCTGAACAACCTGTAGAACTAACCACTGTGGAATTCTGAAAAGCTAAGCCTGAAATACATAAATGGACTATCAGACAACAGTTCCAAAACTTGGATATATTTCACAGGTTTTAACCCGCTGGTAAACTCATATTTTTATAGACTCTGTATTCTTCATGCCAATGTCTGTTTTGTCAAGGTTTGATTGTATTTGTTTAGTAGTCATGTCAGTGGACTTACAATGCGGCAGTGAGAATACAGATATTAAGTGGCACAACAGGTAGTTATTGTCCAAGTTCACGTTGTTATTGTGTGTTTAAATAACGCTTTCTCTGTTTCAAGTTCAAACCCAACTAAATTGTGCTTTACACTGAGCATCTGTCATAATGACCACGACAATCAATGGACTCTGGAAAAAAACCCAAACAAAATGGGTCAGAATTCACCATGAACATCCACGGACCTGCAGTTTGTCCGCTAGGATAACTGATGACAGTGTAAAATTTAACTGTACTTGAAAGTTGAGGTGTAGTTACAGAGTGTGCATTAGTTATGCAATTGGATCACTACCTAAAATATTTCCTATGTAATAGAGATTAATATGACAAGATTTTAAGTACATGTAGCTTTATGTTACTGCTTAACAATTTTGTTGTTAGGTTTTTATAGTTATATAGCAAGAAAAACGTTTGCGTTTGCAAGATATAGAAATGGCTAGACATTATGAATATTAACTATAATATTTAATAACAATAATGTAATATCCATTAATGTGTTAATGTTCAATCTATTTTACTCACCAAATAAACACTAATCAATATTAAATATGTTATTAATAATCATATAGTTATACAAATTAATTTTATATCTATTATACTAACCAGCATATATATAGACCTATATACATATATCTGTTATAAAATTAGCTGATATATGTATTGCATAGTAGATGTTCCTTTTTATATAGACCACAAAGCCAGTTATTAATTTTATCAAATCCATATTAGCGTTATTAGTGACACTATTTATTTTATTCAGTTTCGGTTAGTTTTATTTACTTGTGTGCATTTTGACAGATTTTTATAAACTTTTACTCTTCGCTCTACATCAGCTTTGTGCTAAAGATTTAAAAACGCAAATATATACAGAGCAACATATATTTATTTCTGCTTGAAAGTTGAGTACAACTCAACATTTTAGAAACATATGAACAAACCAACAAGAATTGAAATAAGCAAGGAAGTTTTACTGGCTACATGCAAGTAGAGAAATGTTGTACAACACTTTGATTGATTAGTTTTGGTTCTTTTGTGAACTAAAAGATAAACTTTTCCTTTTTTGGATGAGAGCACAGTGTATGTTTTTGAGTTAGTTGTAAGGGTTGACAAATACATGTACAGTGCACAGTTGTTGCCTGCGTAGAACTGCTTGTTCCAAGTTGAAGCCTTCAAGACAATCATTACTTTTTGATGCAATTTTCATCATTATCAGAAAATGGGCAGCTTTTTTACTTTGATTCCAACAAGCATATATGTATATCACTTTTTGTTCATATGTTAACTTGTTGATGTATTTTTATCAAAGAGCTGAGGCGCCATACACCTCTCTGAGGGCTTAACAGGATCGGCTGAGATAACAATAGAACAAACAACAGAAACAATGAGTCTAGCCCTGAAAACAATAGAGGTGTGGGAAACAGAGAATGGATGAAATTACAGGCTCTGAAGAGATGTGTGGCATCTGAAAGAGCCATTTGACACCATATTATGTGTTGTTTGCATTTTAATGCAAGTATATTGCATGCCTATGCAATTATTGCAAAAGGTATCCTATAGGATTAAATTTATATTTTGAAAATTCTGTCGCTCATTCATGACAAAAAGAAAAATTTATTTCAGTCAGTCAAGACAACACGGTTCTATTTTTGGCCATATTTAATCATCAAAGCATATCTATTGAGATTAAAATACTTATTTTCTTGTAGAAATTGATTCTGATTCAAATTATCTCATGGTCCGTGATAAATTGGTATTTTTGATAGTAGTATTTTTGTTATGATCATACATATCCTCCATTACAAGCAGATTTTATTTCTGTGCAATCCTGGTGAAACAAACTCAGTTTTGGAGCTCTGGATAAGAGAACCAAACCTTATGGAGCGGACTATTTCACCAGTGAAGACATTAACTACGATTTGTAATAAAAAATGTGAAGAACTAACTTTCTGGAACTGAGTGCGTTTAATGGGGATTATGCAGTATAAATGAACTTGTGCTAATCCGAATTACTGTTTGATCTATCTTTTATTACAAGCTGTAGGTGGTCAACGCTTGTAACATACTTAAAAGAAATATAAATGGCTACTGAATATAGCTGTGTGCTTAAATATTATTAAAGTTATCATTAATGGCAATGCAATCTCGAGTAACATAATGCATCATATATATTAAGCTAAAGTAAGGGGGAGTCTACGTAAATATATACATGTATCTTATTCAGCAACCAGGGTTAAGGAAAATATAAGATCGTGGTGGGCACATTCATTTCTATACCAATGTGGTATTTTAAGGGTAAATTGTAGAAGTTGGGTTGTTATATTTTAAAATTAGACATTCCAGTTAACGGTATTTATAAATTAAAGGACATAGTAGTATTAAGAGGCTTTTAAGAACTTCAAGTACGTTACTTGCCATTAATAATTATTGTGCATTGAATATAAAATTGAATTTGGTAATAAATAAAGGAATAGTGTTTTGTGGAAGTATCAAGAAAAGCTGTAAATGGGAGTACGGAATTTGCTTGAATTGCAAATAATGTAGTGAAGTTACTGTATTTTTAGCAGAAAGGTTAGGAAAGTTTTACAGGATAGAGGAAGTTTTTATATTAAATTAATTGAATTCAGAGTTATTTTTGGAGCCAGAAAGGCATGAAAGAATTGGTAAAGGATGTTTGTAACAGATGAGAAGAAAATGAAAGTTTAAGAATTTGACCAAAGAAGGATCATAAAAAGTACATTGTAAAATGCTGCATTGTTACATTGTACAAGAAATATTTGCTAATAAAATAAATGTTTCATTTACTTGTCAGTTTTATTCTTGGCTTTCGTTAATTACCTCTTTCAATCAGAAGACTATAGCCCAGCATTTCTGTCATTCCTTTCACCATTAGTTAATTGTCATTGTCACAATTTTGTTATTCTTTTATGGAGGCTGGATCTGGCTGATCTGCTGTTTGGTCTTTTTGCTGACGCATAATTTTTGTATTCACAAAGGTTGATTTGTATGTTCCATTTAATTTTTAGGCTATAAGATAACTCCATATAGAGATCTGAAGAGGCCAGCAGGCTTGAAAAGATCATCATCATTAAGAACCCCACGGGGTCGACGAGACAGTGGTTCTAATGACACTGGTATGTAGTGTTATAAGCCAGCAGTTGCACTATGTTATGTGGTTTTGTAAAACTGTTCTTTGAAAATATTGCCTCTTTGCTTCTTTGAGGACATCATAAAGGAGCTCAGCTTCTTTTGGAAACCTGTTTAAACCTAAACCCTTGATTTAAAAATCCCTTTCTGGCTAACTAAAATGTTGTACAAGACATAATTCATTATTGGGTTTACAACAAATCCATCATCTAAAAATTCCAATTTCAGATAATTATAAATTTCCTGATAGTTAGTGAAAGATCTGTTACTTAAAACTATTTGTGTGGCATAAACATAAATCTTTAAAATTTGGGCAATTCTAAATTTCTTGAAAAGACCTCTTAATCAGGTTTGAGATAAAATTATATGACATTATAGGTACATGTATGATCCTAAAGTCAATAATTTTAAATTGATAATGTTGATGATAACAATGGAAACACTTTTGTGGCCTTTAAACCTTTTTTTTGAAATGATTGCTGTAGAGAAAATATGATAAATATTTTAACAATTTTTCTCTCTGGTGCTAAACATAAATGTACAGAGATAAGTGATGAGAATTGTATGTAAACATCAATTAATTTCAGGAGGCCACACACCATCTCGTGATCGCCAAGTGCGACGATCTGCCTCAGGTAATATGGATACTTGTGAAGATAAATAATAAAACTATTTAAGTATCTCAAATTTTCAGAATCTGATGAATATTATTTATTATTAGAGATAAAATATAATTTGTGATTGTATTATCTTTTTAAATCAAGCGTTAACATGATTTAGAAAATGTTTCTCAAAAGATCTAAGGATGCCATAAATTTTAAAGATTTTCAGGGATAAAACCAAATTTACAAAAGCAAGACTTAGGTTATTTGAGCTTAAAACTACCAAGTACAGTGCAATCATATTTCATCTTGTTTAGGTTTAAATTTTAATTCCAGAGTGCCTCATAGTTTGAGAAGTCCCACGTAAATTATTTATTAGTTTTTCCTCTCTACAATAAGCCGTGGATTCTTAAATTAATCCTGCTATGTTATCGTTGTTAAATGATGCTTTTTTTTTATATCTCTTGTGCAAAATCAAATTAAATCACCTGTGGACATTATAAATTGTCCCAGGCTGGTGTTTGTTGTTTTAATTAAAATTGTATTGTATGCACATTGTCTTTTTAGTTAAGAGCACTGGCAAGGATCGAGGAATGAGCCCTGGTCCTCCAGCTAACAGGGTATGGCATGCCTCTTGAAATTTTTCTGTTGTTATCAGTAAAGCAAGAAATACAAGAGGGTTTTCATTAACAGTTTCAGCAGGATGACAACTGGTTTTCACGTGTGGACAAAATGTTTTGAATGAAAAATTTTCCTCTAGACTGTCAAACCAGCCGGGCAAAATCATCCACACTGCTAGTCAGTTTGTTTGGTGCCTGGCGCTTAATGAGACCCGTGTTACAAAAAAAAGTAAAACTAGATTTCAATATTAAATTTGTAATGAACTCCATGCAAACCTGGATTGTCTTTTCGTGAACTTGCCTCCTTAATTATATGCTAATGTTCTTATTTCGATTTTTTCTAGGTGAATGGACACAGCCCAAGATGTAAGTGTGGATGATTAACTTTATGACTCCCAAAAGTAATCACTATAGTATTTCTCCTCACATTATCAATGCATTGTAAAGCAGACAGGAAGTGAGAAAATGGTAGATCATTAACTGAGGATGTTTTCTTGGTCAAACACCAAATTCTTGTACCTAACGTCAAAAGACATGTGTTCTTATCTCTGAGGGGAATTGATGTTTTGAGATAAGTAGGGGACAATCTGTTTGTCATGATATAATTTGTCCTAGATTTGTGCACACGTTCATGTATTATTGCATACTTTTCACTGACGCAGATTTTTTTTGAACAGCAGCTGGTGCCAAGTCACCAAGTGGATCCTCTGGAAGAAGGGTTAGTTGCAAGTTGTAATAATTACAAGGAGCAACTTTTTCTGTTCATTTACCTGGTACATTGTACATGTGAAATGAAGCCAACAGCATAACAATGTTGCTCTACTTTGTTTTGCAGACTCCAAACACTGGTCATGTACACCCAAATGAAGAGTTGTAAGTTCATTAGAAGATCTCAACACATTGCAATATCGATATTGGATGGCAACACATGGGCTTCTTTGTGGACAAAAAAATAATTGTGTTTATTACTGTTTTTAGGATATTGGTTATCAGTTTATAGTAGTAGACATCATTATAAGAATTCCTAGACTTCCTAGTTTATAAGGGGATGGTGTAAATTGTGTACTTCTGATCAAGAAACAATGAGTAGTTGCTATATTCACAGTGAAATATTGGAAATTTGGATGGCATCTGATTTTGGCAGACCCTGAAAGTGTTTGTCAGGATGTATCAGGATGGTGTAAAAATAGTATTAAAAGAGATGAAGGGAAAAACCAGTTCTGTACACATGAAGATGCTAATCGTTATGAGTCACACTCTGACTAGCATATAGTCTCTTATTCAAATGCATTCCTATGATTTGTCACAGAATCTTCTGTGTTCATTGTGGTGGAGTGCACAACAAGCTGTAAGAATATCTGCATTAAGGAGGCTAACTTGACTGTGGGATGAATCTAAGAATATTTATTACAAGATGACTTCTTTTGCACTTGGTACTAAAAAAATGCTAGTACACTGAAAGAGGATTTTGAGATGATGGGTTTAAATTAAACTAAAGAAAATTCTCACAACTAGTAATAATTCCAGCGACTGTGCATATTGACCATTAGTACTGACTATTGACTACAGGCATATAACATTTGTGCAGCCCTGTGATAATAAACATTGAATTTATTTATAACAGGTACCCAGCCAATGTCTTTGAGAAGGAATCTCCAGATTCAGGTGAGACTTTTCGTGACTCATTGAAATTTATCCAAGATCATGCCTGGTTTATGTGAAATACAGACGCAAAGAGAGGATTGAAATTTTGAAGGGCTTGTCTTTCGGTTTCTGGTATTTTAAACTGGTTAGTGTTTATGCAAATGCTGACAGCAAGAACAGTTTTTGTACAATAACGTGTGTGCTAAAAATAATATAATTTGCCTCATATTCTTTCTCTGTGTCTGTATATCTTTTAGATGAAACTGTTAAATCTAAAGATAAAAAGATAGATACTCAATGTGATAAACAACATTAAAAACTCTCAGAATCAATCCATTTAAAAGAATAAGGTTGACCTGTCACACAAACTTAATGCGTCCAATAGCAAGTGCTAATAATCAGTTACAGAATTAATCCAATGAAGCCGCTTACCGGTAATTTTAAATAAAAAATTAAATCAATGTTTCAAGATTGTTTTGCTTCACCATAGGAAGAAATACAAATACACCATAGAAATACAAATGTTTTGAAAACGATTAAGAGATCAAAAAAAAAAAAAAATGCTGTGGTGATACTAAATAAGTCAATAATATAAACACAACAAGAATTGAAAATGTCGGACTACAAACTTGGAACTGATCATGTCATGAAGAGATGTGCCAGAGTTATACTTAGACAAATTTTCATACATTACACAGCTTGGAGGAAGGGAGCTCCGAAGAGAGTCATTAGGAAACATAAACCAAAGGCTAGCCCTTCATCAAGCAACAAGTTTTACGCAACTGTGTGGCTTAGTGATTATGAGTCTGAACGTGAACCAGATAAAAAATTAGAATTAACGGGAAGTAGAGGAACCATTCCTTATAGTAGCCAGGCAACCACACCCTATAGTAGTCGACCCACTTCACCATTTGGCAGTCAGGCTTCATCTTCATTTAGTAGTCGACCAACTACCCCTTCACTGTTTTCAAAGTTTGAAGATGAAGATTCAGGCTTACATTCAGAAATTGATAAATCATACGAGGAGATGATTGGACCTCGCAAAAAACTCCATAGAACATTAAGTTTACCAGATGCTGAGCTAAATCAGCTCCGTGCACAGGATCTGCAAGACCGATTTACAGCACTGCAATTGGAACAAGAAAATAGGGAACTGAAAAAACTAACTGTTGAATTACAAGTGGCTTTAGAAAAACTAGAGGAGAGAGTAAATTGTTTACAGGTTGTTGAAAATGACAGCTTAGAGGAGGTTCCCTCTTATTCCGTGATGCATCCACTTAGGAATGAAAGGCATTCAGATTCTCGAGATTATCATCATGATTTTTCACAGTCTAACAGCTTACCACAAACACTTAGAAAAAGGTCCAAAAGCGATGTTGACTTACTTGCCAGGAGAAAAAATAAACAAAAAGATAGCAGCACCTGCTGTGTAAGCTAGTGAAAAAGAGGAGAACCATTTTACTGTTTGTAACCTCTAACCAGAATTTATATTTTTGTGTAGAAAAGTATTTTTATCTTATGCAAGAAAAATGTAGATAATATAGAGGTATTATTGGCAGTGCCAGCATTTTGAAAAGAGATTCCAAACTTACAAAAATTTTACCAAACCTTTTGCAAATGTGAATCACGTCACATTTTCTATAAACAAGTTTATTAGGCAAACAACTGACTACTTTTACTACAATACCTCACAGCTGAACGAATTATGAAACTGTTATCTCCTGAGCACCCATCAATTCCACATTGCTGTGTATTGTTTGACAACAAGCATGGAGATCAAAGTGAATGGAAGCTATTCAAGGAATTCCTTTCTGGCACTCAAATCCATTAAACAGCTTAATCTGTTTGTTTTCCTTCTTGACGACAGTAAGATTGTCAGATGAAACATCTACATGTCTCAGTTTTGAACTCCCTGAGTTAATTTCTTATGATATTTCAATTTAAACTTGAGATTTAATCTTGGAATAAATTTAAAGAAAGCCCAGTGGGGTTAAATGCTAAAGTAAGGATTTAATGATCAATTTCAGAGAGGAGAATCAATACTTTGCACGAATTTGATTTTAAAGCTTAATATAAATATTATATATTTTTGAAATTAATGATTGGCATGATTTTGGATGATGTCTTGTGATGACTTTGACGAGTGGAAAAATATTTTTAGTTAAACAACAGGATCAGTCAGCATTTTTCTCTGGCATTATTGTCAAAATTTGTCATTAATGTGATAAAAACTATTAAACCAATGATACTAGTTTTAATTCATTAAACAAAAATTTAAAGCTATCAATAAATTCATCAACATTTAATTCCAAAAAATAAATTTTAAATTGATTTGTAAGCCTATCAATTAAAAGATCAGTCAATGTAAGGCTTAGCCTTGAGAGAGAATATATATATGTCTACAGAAGTATTGTTTTGTAAGTGAAAATCTTACTAAAATTGTATTGTATTATCCTATTCGAGGCCCTCTATGAGTATTTAAGTGAATTTCACATTCCTCCAACTGAAAAGAAATGAATACCACAAATACCTAGGACAAAACGCTTCAAATAAATTTCTGATCGAGATAAGCAATGATTTTGGTTACACTTTTAAACAATACACATGGAGAGTCTCAACTTTAAATATGAAGTAACGTCTCAATTTGTAAGATAAGCTTTAAGAGAGACTCAAAATCACACTAAACTGTAAACTATAAACCTCCCTAAAATAAACTAAAACCATAACTGAAAATTAAGACTTCCTTACATTGTAAAATTCCCACCTTCCTGTATATTCAAGCTGTAAATATCAGTTTTATTTTACCAATAAAATATATCCCAAGCTGTTGATTTTGTTTATTATTTTTATTTCATTTTATTTCATTTTTGGGGCAGTTTTTCACCCTGAAGCAGCTTCCATAATTTGTGCAATAATTTCTAAGTCAAATGTTTTTTCTGTGTGACAGGCCACTTTAATCTTTTGAATGGTAATGCGACAGAGTACTTTAAGATTCTGTTAAATATTTTTAATCATGATAATTATAAGAACTTGTATTTTAATAACAAATTAGCACACTTAATTTCAGTTATTTTAAACATTCTTATCTGACCTTTCGAAATTCCTAAACTTAAATTAAGAACTGATTATGTTTTGATGTAATTAGTAAATCACATATATTTAATTGAGTTATTCTCTGCGATGTTGTTGTGGTACAGCTGTGTTAGAATCAATTTTCCAATGCACATTATGTTCAACTTGGTCATAAATCTGTCTGGAATTCCATGCTTGCTCACATCTGAAAATAATGATAATCAAACAAATTTTGTGGCTGTCACACAGTAAAAACAAGAGGCTGGTTGCATGACAAAGTTCTTTGAAGGTGAAATTTATTTTTTGACCACATGGCTCTCTGGATAGCACATGTTGCTTTAACAAAAAGCAGTATTCTTCTTTTGTGGGGTGTTGTCTCATCTTCAAACTCCTCTCTGCTCTCAAACCTCTTCCTCAAAATAGACTTCAAACTGTTTGTTCTGTATTTCATCCTTAAATGTCACCATCTTTACCTTCTTTCAATGATTATGAAACAAGTATCAGCTTTGGTTTCACTTTGAGGTGAAATTTTCAATATGTACAGTCACCTGTTAAATGACTTCTTATCCAAATTTGCAAGGAGCTCCCCTCCCCTCGAAGATGAATGAAACAATAGTGAATTATTATTGGGCCAGTTTTATATCTCTTTCTTTGTTTAATGTATAAGGGGTTCATGGAACACTGTTTATTTGATCAGTTGTCTAATGAACTGATCTGAAGAGAACAAAAAAATTGTTAAACTTTATTGCACTGAAAATTGATCTTTTAGTTACTGGGAGGGGTTCAAGGCTAGAGAAAATCACAAAACAAGTTATGCGCATGGGATGTGGGAGGCCCTGGGGTTTTGGCAGAATATGAATTTTTGGTTAACTTGTGAATACCATGCATGAAAGGCTTCAGGGGTGTTTCCTTTCTGGACCAGGTGTCATGCAGGTACCTGCAGCCAATCACAAAGCTTGTTGGTGGTTCCCTGGTTATGAATGTTTCTTTTTATCAATTATTGGACATTAGTAACTCTATAACACAAATCTTACTGTCTTACATATTATGAAGACAAAAACACATTGAAATTCAAAACCAGAATGAAACTCAAAGCTATAGAAGTGTACAAAGCAGTTTTCCTTTTCCCTGTGTCAACTTTCATTGACCTGTTTAGTAATTTTTAATAATGTATGTCACATATTTAAGGTGAAACTGGTCCAATAATTCCACTACTGTGAAAGAAAACAATGTGTTTTTGTCTTCAAAACACCGGAACACTCTTACTGAGTCAAAATTGGAATCTTCAAAACTGAAGAACTAAACATTGATGTCATATGCTTCCTCTGCAGAGAGAATTGAGTCCGGCATGGATACATCATTTGAGTAGATACAATGGAGCTCCTTGCTTATTCCTTAACTCTCATGGAATCAGGAGCTTGCACTAAATGTTAAATTCACAAAACTTTAAAATAAACGATGTTAAACGTTAATTATTGAAACAACTTGGGGAAAACTCCCTTGCAATGTATTGCTTTGTCGCATGCCGATACTGTTATTGAAATGTGTGTCCAGTTGAATATGAACCAGTATAAACTGTTTTTAAGTTAGGTATAAGAATTAAATTGCATTGCATAAACAAAAGCAAGCGTTTAAAATAAAGAGTTCAGAGGTCACTGAAAATTGTAGAGTTAGGTTGAAAGTTGAAAGCAAGCAAAACCTGTTGGTTTGTTTGTGCAAATTAGTTAGAATGAGTGACTGAATAAATGACTTGATCAGATGCCACAACAGCCATAGATTATTGTAGAACTCAGTATACAGACCAATAACCAAAGGAACAAAGAGAAAAGAGGGTTTCAAGACTTAATCTTAATAAATTAAAGTAATACGTAAATGAATTTGAAAGGCTGCAGGTCTTTCTTTGACTATCATTGTCAATTTTATTTCAAGCAAGCAAGATTTATTTATTGTGGCCAATAATTGTCAAGATGCTTTTCATGGTTTCTTGATTTTGGTGAAGCATTTATTTGCCAAGTTTAACTTGTAATTTATAGCAGTGTAAATTTTACAAATTTCATTGGTCTCTATTTGTTTTGACCTTTTTTAACACCTGGTAGATTGAAATACTGTAGCCACATTTTGACTTATTAAAGCTAAATAAATGATAATTCATTGTAAACATCCATTTAAACACCAGGCAAAGATTGGTTGTAGTCAGTTAGAAATTATTTGCCAGCTTCAATGAGTTAAAAATTGATTGTGCTTTAAAGCTTTAATCACTTATTAGCGTAGTAATAATATTTACCCATTGTCTTTTATTTCAAACTTTTGACCCTGCATTATAATACTGTATTGTCAGTGCTTTTTAGCCAGTAGTCAAATAAATGGAGATCATGACTCCGCCATCTGTCTCTTCTCTTTGCCTTGCTCAGGTTAACCTAACTCTCATCTAAACCTTTTGAGCTATTAATTTTTACTACTAGTAGTGGAGAAAAAAATAATATCAAATAAATCTGAGAGTGCCTTATTGTGGTGTTGGGTGCGGTGAACATAAACTGGTGAAGAGCTAATTTTTTAGACTCGGGTTAAATTATTTTGAACATACTCACAGTGCTTTTCTTCCTGTCAAAAACAGGAAATAATCATTAACAATTTTAGTCCTTCGTTGCAATGAAATAAAGAAAATCTAGGGTGATTTAAACATGCTACAAGCCAAAAATAAAACAATAGTAATAGCAAAAAATTCTGTCTTTCACAGTCATTTCCCATCATTAAGTTTCACCGAGACTATTTCATTTGGAATTTTTCTTGAAAAATAAATACAAAACTTGAAGGGTTAGATATGTTATTTGATTTTACTCCTGTTTTATAAATATGTTATTTCATAGTAGCTCAAGACAAATGCAAGAAGTGACCTGTAGATGTTTGGGTGGAATAGAAACAAAACACCTCCTCACACAAAAAAAAGTAGTTGGTTACCAGTCTTTTCTGTTGCTTGTTTTTTACTGATATGAGTTCATGAATTATTTATCTTTTTTGTTCTTTCTTCCCTGTTGCTGTAACTCATTTAACACATCTGCTATTATTGTTTCTCTCCAAGAACTTTTAACTTAATCGTCGAATTTATGCATCTGTTAAAAGAACTTAAATTATGAAACTAAACTCTTATTGGATGAGTTATATCTGACATGACAGTATATCAACTGCTGAAATCAAATATTTAATTGAAGTAAAGTAAGACAGATGGCTTTTGTGTGCTTAAATTGAAATAGCTTAGCTAAATTCAAATAAAAAATTTAAATGCATCATAAGGAGGCTAACCCTATCGCATGTAACATGATGTTGCTAAATGTCATCTTCCAAATGGCTTTCATTTAATTAAGGTTAGGAAATGAATATAGGCTTCACCAACACTTTACATTTTTGACAGGTTTCCTGACAAAGTAAAATCATTTAGTAAGTGTTAAGAGCATAGATGTGTGAATGGAAGTGTATATGTTAATGTGAAGAAGCTTTGCCAGCTTCCTCTGTCAGCAGGTGTTTTCAAAACCACCTCCCTCCTTGCCTTCTCATTGGCTGTGGCATGCTTCCTCCTTTGATTTTTAATGGCTTCCTGTGTCTTTAACATAATTTTGTCTTTTACTTAGAGAACAAAAATAGAAACAACCGTCTTTTGCATAAAATTTGTCAAGCTTGTAAAAGTTATTGTTCTCTTGAATTTGTTCTGTCTTTTGAATTTTTTTCTTCATGTATTCCATGATATTCCAATCTGAGCTATAAAATTATCAATGATTGTTGTAAGCCAGAGATAAAGTAAAGCTAAGAAGAGAGGAGATAAATCTATTGAATTCTGTCCTAGTCAATATAAAAATGTTGATATTGTTTTATGCAGTTACAATGTAAAATGAAATAGGCTTTATATTAGATTTTGACAGTCATTTTTTTTGTAACCTCCAGTTAAATTTTTTTTCTGATTGCTTTATTCAAAAATGTAAAGCTTATCTGTTGATTTTGTAGTTAATGCAGTGTACATTTTTAAGCCTCTT
>Ga0126338_10000190_pt1 | contig 27286 bp, 12 predicted proteins | sample OrbCmetagenome_2_FD_92529 | JGI IMG/M metagenome (GOLD analysis project Ga0126338, IMG submission 92529) | Coral microbial communities from Petempiche,Puerto Morelos, Mexico - Orbicella C C metagenome | ecosystem: Host-associated > Invertebrates > Cnidaria > Coral | place: Petempiche,Puerto... | reverse complement strand
TTTTTTTTTTGTTGTGATGAAACAGGGAGGAAAGAAAGTAATTGTGGGGGGCAAGAAAAAAGAGTTGGTTTGTGTTTTGGGGGGGGGGGGGGGGGGGGGGGGGTGGATCAAATCCTCTTTTAGAATGACTTGCGCAGTGGGAAACAAAATTCACGGTCTTGGGACCAGCTAAAATAAGTGCTTCAATATTCCGGAATTGAATGTGGTGTTTCTGTTTCTGCGTTATGTGCTAAATTGATACAGCGTATCGCTTGCAGTTTCTGAAGGGGAATAAAGTTTGTCAATAGTATATCGCCACTTTGACATTTCGAGTTGAGCGTTTCAGGCATGGAACAGTTAAAAAAAAACTCTGCCTTTCTATCCATATGCCCCACAATGATAGGAAATTATTACATGAAACCGAAAACAAGGCTTAATTTTAGACAAATAATACTCCATATAAATTACCTTCAGTTTCAAATTAAATGCTCTTGCTTTTTGAAAGGGCAATTCATTATTTACTTGAGCTTTACACCCCAATGAGTTATGGATCTTTCTAGTAGACTCTGTTATATTTTCTTCACACGCTGTTGTTTATTTTGCAAGACAGAGGAAACTTCACATTATTGTCTTCTGCAATAAACAGATACTGTTCAAATGTTACAAACTTTGCGCCCTTTGTAATGGCGCGTCATTCAGGACAGCCAATGATACTAGTTAATGAAAATTCTCTTCGCGTTAGTTACAAAACACTAGTTATGATTCGCCTTCTCTAAATTGCTCACTGTAAAGCTTATTTCGAAACTCGTGACGTAAAGAAGCTTTGTTTTATTTATCGAGATCAGTGTCAAGCGCAAATAAGATTGTTTATCCCAGTCAGGGTGTTTTTATTGTAATAAAGTGTAGTCTATCCCATTTCCGTTATTGTAAAACAAAACGAATTCATTTTTTTGACATCTGCCTCGTTTGTTTTGTTTCCACTAAAGAGATCGGTTTTCGTTGGGAGATGGCTCTAATATGAAGATCGAAGTGCTTTTTTTACTTCTTGTCACTGGTGCTTGCTTCTGCGACAAGGATTTCTGCCGAGAAACCACAAGCTCGATTTGGTACGATCACGCTTTGATCGGCCATGTAATCAAGTCATTATTAACCCGTGGAATTTTCGCCTGTGCTCACAAGTGTTTGTCCCTCACCGGGTGTTCATCTTACAACTACGAAACTTCAGCGCCACAAGATTACAGCGTTTGTGAGTTAAATGGTGGAGGCGAAAGTGATTATCCAGCCATCACTGGAAAACATGGCTTTGCCTTCGCTCAAGTGCGAAAAACAACAAAAGTAAGGATAATGGTAATTAACATAACTTTCGAATGAAAGATCATTTTGGATTAACTATTTTCACTCGGCGGTTTCAAAAATCAAATATACACTGCAAGACTTTTATAATCGTGTACATTATTTGCAATCGCATGATGAATGTTTAAGCCATCGCTTCAGTTTTGCCGGGTTGACTGTGACAAATTTACGTCAGTGACTATCAAAAATCGTTCATGTCTTTATATCTTTATAAATGATAAATGTGCTGTCGAGTTTTTAGACATCGTACAGTCAGAAACACATTTTCTAACCGTCACTATTAATGTTATGGTTATTTTTTTTTAATACAAAAAACGAAACGACGAGAAAACGCCGACCTTTTAAGCTAATCTTGTCAGTTGTTTTAAGAGCTTTTACACCGCCGTGGTTTATTCATTTTCAACTGTCTATTCCTCGATATTGTATTACAAACAATTACGTTAACTATTTTAGCAGATTGGAGAAGAAAATGCCTCTATATTTTCTAGGTTCTATTAGACAATTGATTTTAAAGCTGAAGACAAGTTCAAATAATGCATGGCTGTGACAGATTTAAGACGGCAAAGAAAAAGGTACAACACTTTTGTCAAGGTCACCGTCGACAGCTCTTTGTATAAACGCCAGTTTCGTGCAAGGCAACATGTACGTGTTACCATTTTCATGTGCCATCTGTTTGAATCCAAAACAGTTTTTGGCCGTACGAAGATTGCAAAGCCATTTTTGAGACCAGCGTCTTTGCCATAGCCTGCGAGAGCATCCGGTTTTTTCGGCTTTCGTTTCACGAGTCGAGAACAAACTTTAATCTCCTAGTAATGTCTTTTTTTTCTCGGCGCGTTGAGGGTGGTCCTTTTTAACTGCGGATTTAGAGCTGTTGCTAAGGGATTGCTGAAGGCGATATTTAGAGAAAAGCTATTCTGGAGTGTTTTGCAGTGCCAAATGGTGAATTTTATATGAGGGAACATTTGCTTTTAAAAAAATAATGATTTCGCGTGCGTAACTAGTGCCAGTCCCAAGCCGCGCCGTTACAACCTTAAACCCCTAAAACTTGAAAGAAAAGAGGAAGAGTTCCGATTTTTCTTATGAGCCAGAAACAACTTAGCCTTCTTTAAAACCGTACGTATGGAGTTACCGTTTACATGTAAAAGAGGAAAGCTACTGTAGAGAGTCTGTTAATACGGGGTTTATTACCTCATAACTTGTTTCATAAAACCCATACGTAGCATTAAGCACCTGGACGTTCTTAATCTATTGACACTGATTTAAATTTTCAGATTTAAATGGCTGTTAAGTTTTAGGGTTTTTTTCTATTCTGGTCACGTGGCTGATCAAATATGGCCGTGATTTGAAACGTTCGCAGGAGTCTTCAATGGAACTAACCTGTGCAAATGGCTTATAGACCTTATGAGGTCTGGTTTTTAAAATATGACGGTTGGAAACCTTCCTTAGCAACGAATTCGTGATCAATTGGTAGCTAAGAACGACCCCCCTTAAACAAGAACCGAAATTACTAGATATTCTCGCAGCCTAACTCAGTTCGCCCTTGACTTGGGAAATTCTAGAAAGCGATCTCAATGATTAAAATTGTATTGTTTCGTTTGAATTTTAATGCACTTCCTTCTACACGTAACGTACTCAAACACAAGTTTTCTTTCTATTGCAGAGTTGTTTAGAGGCTTGGGAAAATGGTGCGCGGGCATCGGGTTTCTATTGTATCCAAGCCAACGATGGTCATTTCCACAAACTGTACTGCGACCTGGCCTCCGAACCCGGTTGGGCCTGGACATTGGTGATGTCCCAGACATTGGGCAACAGAAACGAACAATTTGCACAAAAAGGCTTTCTTACGGACTCGCCGAGGAATGCAGAGTTTCCAAACTGGGAAGCTTATAGACTCTCTCTAAGCAGAATGGTGGAACTGAAGTCTAACTCAACCCATTGGCGAGTGACTTGCAGTTTTCCATCATTCGGTGTCGACTACAGAGACTACGTACGTGCTGAATTTGAGCAGTTTGATCTTCTCACCTTCAGGGCAAACAGGCATTGCAAACTGGTGGAGTACATGGATGTTCGGGGACATGTCTGCCAACAATGCACCGCGGCCTGGGGGCAGGATAAAAGTGACTTTTTAACCCATCGCAGTGATGTTAATCACAGCTGTACCCGCGGGCAAACTCCGAATCACGTTAAAGGAGAGCAAGCGTTCGGTCGGTACAGGAAGGGGCGAAATCCCAAGTTCCGATGCACGTCGGGGGATTCCGCTGTGACTAGTTATTGGTTTGGTAGCAGATTAAAGTCCTAGCTAGGTCATGTCCACAGTTATGCAGCAGTTTCGGTAGAAAACTGGTTATTATTCGGTTGGATTCCGAGTCGTGAGATCCCTGTTCAAGTCCCCGCACAGTCACTTTAATTACTCTCCTAGTGCCTCTTTTGACTAAGTTCATAAAGATATTCAGTTTTTGGTGATTTTTGTAAACGTAATGCGAGAACAGAAGCATACTTTGAAGTGCTGTCTTCTCAAGTCATTATCTGACTACTAGGAAGGTATTATTTGTCGTACGGGACAAAGTTATTGGCGGAGCGATAAATCAGAATTTTGATGAGGAGTTAGGCTTCGTCCAGTCGGTATACCAGAGAAATCTGAAAATGCCGCTTTATTCCTACGGTTAGGCCTATTGTCCACACTAAGACTCTGTGTCCTCAGCTTCTCGAAAACGATCTTCAAAGCGGAGGAATTTGAAAACGCCAGCTTTGCGTTTTAGCGTTGACGGAAAACGTTTTGAAAAGGAAGCTTTTCGAAAACGATGATGTCACGAAAATCCTATGAAAATGCTGTGTAGACTAGTAGACAGAAAAAATTTGATGCGCTTCCAGAGCGAAAACGCGGTTTTCAAATTCCTTCGGCGTCAGTGGTGTGGACGGGGCGTTTATCAGTACGCTCGGCCCGTGAAGTTTCTCAGGCCTCCATTTCCATATCTTTGGAACTTGAACGGTATTTAAACATTTTCACCTTGAGCGTCACATGAACAGACTCGTCCCTCCCTGGGCTGATATCAAGACTTAAGTGTTTCCGTTCCCATACAGATCACGCATGTATCGGGCGTCGTTTACACAGGAGTCGAGTCCCCGATCAAGGCTCTTGCCGTACCTGTAAGCTCCGTAAAGCCACACAGTAGGATAATAGGACGTCATTTTTTATTAGCTCCCCTGGTTTGCCAAGAAGGCAGACATTGACATATGTGCGTCAGGGTATCTGACATGCCTGGTTAGCCACTTGAAATAAGTTATCATTATATGTGATCATGAAATTATAAGCCGGAATTTGAATAAATTTGTCTTAACTAAAGCGGAACCTTCGAATATCGTCAATATCTCGCTCTCGCCGACGGCAGAAGGTAACGTTTAGCATGTTTAAAACAAACAAACAGTCATACTATAGCGAGCTTTCTACACTCTTATTATATCACTGAACGAAATTAATTTGATGTTCCAAGAAGACAATTACACGGCTTTAAATTCATAAACAGACAACAACATCAAGGTTCAATTAAAATCTGGCACGAACACATATATATTTTTTTAGAATTTCAATTTATCCGATATTTGCTGTTTTATGGCACGATCAGACCATGAGAGAAAAACTTCGTTGGAATCAGTTCACCAGTGTTGTAGTTTTGTTTGATTCACTACCAGGGCAACCATGCAGCGATTGCAGAACAATTAAACCCCGGGGTAGGGTGGGATACTCCCAAAAAAGTTAGGTGGGGGTGTGCAGCCCAATTCCCAAAACTCCTACCCTATTTATGACCAAATCTGCGATTTTTGCTACCCTATTTATCCTCCTTTTCATAGAACTGAGCTCTTAAAGAGACATTTGAAACCTTCGGGCAGCTAAACGGGAAGATAATTAAAAGAACCTAATATGATGGTGCGTGGGGCAAAAATATCAAGCTTCTGATATCGAGAATACATGGATGGTTTTCTTTTTTCGCAAAACATAGAAAAAACGTTCGAGAGAGTGAACCTTTAAAAGACAAATGGGGGCACAGAACGTCCAAGATCGTTAAGTAGGAGTGATCTTCTCAGATGTGGGGTGTAAACTATGACTTCATAGTAAACTGCGTGCGCCACAATTAGCGCGAAGATCTTTCACGTGCGCGAGGTGTGATGCAACACGAAAGAAGGTTCAGAGGATCGATCGTCCAGAGATGAAGGCGAAGTATTTCATCTCGCGTCTTGTCTCATGACCTATGCGTGACGGCCCCGTGATCATGACGGTCAAGAAGGACAGGTCCGTGGCCATGACGCGTGCTTGACCGTCACGTATTTAACCAACTTATTCACCAATAAAGCAGAATATCTACCTCACACCACCAGTTTAAATACAAATAAAAAATAATAAATAAATGAAATCTAGAAAGTTATTAAGTAAAGTATAAGATAAATAAATGAAGATAAAAATTTTACAAGAAACAATCCAAATACAACTCTTGTTTTTTCAAACCTCCCGCTAACTCGAACCCATTAGACGTTGATTCCCGTAGCCTCGCTGTAATTTAATCCCCGGTTTTTCAAAGTAATTTTATTTTCTCGATTCCAGCGTAAATTAACACCACTCGCCACGTTCAATAAAAACCCCCCTATTCTCGATATTCACTATGTTACAAGGAAGTTTATTCCATTGTCTAATTGTATACAGTACTATAGAGGGCCCGGGTGGGGGTGGGGTGAGTGAGTGATAGACCCATTTGTTGCCGAGGGTTTGAAATCCTGTCCCTGTTTAGGACCTAAATACTCAAAAATCTCTACCCCATGTAGTACTACGCTCTCTATTTTTTTAGACCCTGTTTAGGACAAGTGATGAAGATGCAAACCGGGGCATAGTGGTCTTTCGTAAGATATAGCAAAATGAAAGACAGCTCTAATGAGACAAACATGACGTAATTAAGAAAACAAGGAATATGGGTGTGAACAAGACAAAAAAACATGTTACCTTGCAAACTGTTTCTTTTTCTCAATGGCATGCAAAACATAGAGGATTATTACATGGCCGATTGAGATACCAAATTTATCCTCAAGTATTGAAAAATATTTCATGTGTGAGCACAGTGAAGGAGTGAAATATTTTTCAACACAAGGGAAATTTCATATCTCCATGCGACCACATAATTTTCTAGTTATTATACAAACACCTATGAAATGCCAAACCTGTTCACTTTAATAAGGTGTGATTTATTATGTAACCATAGCAATGGTGATCTTTTCGTGTGTGAAGACAAGATTTTATTTTGCATAAAAGTTCACCTGAGAACCTCAAGGGCCACCATGTTCACACTTTGGCTGACAATTAACAGCCCAAAATGCGTCCACCTCACTCATCACTAATCAATTTTTTTCCAATTCGTGTCTAGCAGGGCTTAGAAGTCTATGAGTAGTCGGTTTTTGTTCCTGAAATCCCTATGTGAATTAGGGAAACAAACGTTGCTTGCTCGCATGCTCTAGAAACCTAACTTCTCACAGACCAGGAAAAGAAAGAGACTGCTTGCAGTCTACGCAGGTCTGCAACCTGGCTACATCCATGGTTAAATTCTCTACCTAGGTATTTAGAAGCGTCCAACTTTTGCCCTTCAAAAAAGAAAATCAACAAAAACAAACAAAAAACAGACTGAGGCAAGTGCCCCAGTTTGCCTCATACTGGCTACAGCCATCTAGTTGTTCTTATCCAGTATTTTGGTTTCACATTTCAAATTTTAACATTTAGTTTACTAACCAGGGTGCTAATGATTGGGCCCACAATATGCCCCTTGCAGGTGAGAATTAAAATGAAAGAGCTGATTCTTTTATAACAGAACTCATTTATACAGGCATTTGAAATTACCGTAACTTAACAAAGCCATGATTGCAATTCTCAGTTACTCCATCTTTTGCTGGTACATGCCTTTATGATTTAATCATCACCCATCGTTTGAGGATCAATAAAAATATGGTAATTGAGGGCCAGGGAAAATTATTGTGTTGACATTAGAGGTTGATGTCCCAGCTCAAGTGGATGGATGTCATCTCCTTAACTCAAAAATAATAAATTATGCAGTTTACATGGTTTAAGTTTTTAAATCCTGGTTTTTCAGTGAAGATTCAGGAGGGGATGAGATCACACTGTGACAAAATTTTAAAATGCTCTGATTAAGGAAGAAAAAAAGGAGAGAAAACTAAACAAAGCAAACAGTGGAAAGAATATTTTAAATAACAATTGCTGTGCCCAAATTTGGCAGCCACAAAGATGTCTCATAAGTTTCCATAAAAAAGTTGTACACTTAAAGCTTAACGAGTGGCAACTATTGCCATTTAATGGGAGCTTACTTGTCATGCAAAACGTTCCTTGACAAAAAGGTGAGAATCACTTGGCAACATCACTCACGCATAACTAAATACAGATTTTAAGAAACTTGAGACAAAATTCAATTTAACTGAATTGAATTGAAAAACCTAAAGACGAAGCGACGCGCTTAGAAATTGTAACGTTGCATTGCAACTAAGAAATTAAAAGCATTTTATTTACAAAATGTAAGTGTTGAAAATTTGAACGATCAAGCACATGTAACTCAGCCAAATAAATGCTAAAATCGAATTAAAGGTTTTTTAAAGATGCAGTTTTTGCCGACATTAAAATTTATCTAAGACTTTGGCGAAGATCCGGGTTTACAATGTCCGTATTTCTGGCATTAGAATCTCTAAGAAAAGTTCCTAAATTTCGCGGACAGAAGCGGTAATGGAGAGTCGAAGAAGTAAACAAGGCTACCAATTATTCCTAGTTTCAGTCGCTTTAATAATAAAGAGCGCTCGATTGCTGCCAATAAAAGCGGACAATGGTTGGAAAGCCAACTTACTGCTTGTAGCCAAGTGACGTTTTGTGACTAATAACCCATTCGAGTGCCATATGTTGCAAATTTTCACCTCGCGGGAGATGCGCAAAGAATGAACAAGTTTGCCCAAGCAATTACAGGATGCACATGAACGGCGAGCCTATCGGATAGAGAAAGTATGCCAATATTATGCATCACGCCAACGGTAAATCAACTTAATAAAATCACGAACGCCTGCCAAACGGCGACCAAAATAATGCTTACATCCACAATACTGAGTACATCAGAGGCGTAGCGAAACTGAAAATAACTTGTTTGAGTTGGTCTCGGATCAGTGAACATCTGCCACGGTTCCATCCTCTATAAATATTTTGATCATAAGTCTGCAACAGTTGGCTAAAATCCGTCTACAGACTACGACCAATCAATCCATATTCATTGAGTGGAAAAAGCTATTTATTGCAAATATTTTAAAGAATGGATATGGCCTACTCTTGCTAGGACGTGGTCCTTAAATCTTTGCTATAAACAAGCTTCTCAGCTCAAAGCAGCAAGAATTTAAGATGGACGAGAACATCTGTACTGTACAATTACAGATACCGGAGAAATCACATTTCGGCAATAAACAAAGCGATGACTTTTCGAACTCACCGCAAAAATCTACACAAGGCTACACGAACATTTAATAATAAACCATCTTTTTTTTTTTTTTGAATACTGCCCTCAATCGCTTAACTCGTGCCATGCCAGATAATACAAAATTTGTGCTCATGTCAAACTAGCTCTACAAACTTCATTTCAAAAAATATCGATTTATATATATTCCAGAGACAAACTGTTTTGCTTTTCCTAGGGCGGTTTCTAAAGTCCACGCACGAAGAGATGAATACTGTCTAGTTTACATACATCACCGCATTCGATTCCACCCAGGAAACTTTTCCAATAACTCTCTCCCAAGTTACGTTGGATTCTTCGCCTTAGAAACTCACCGTCGAAAATCGCCAGATCACAGTTGCTGGAATTTCTTGTATTTATCATCCCAGCTTTCAGCTTTTTGCTGTTTGATCGTGCTCCGAAGAGGTTTGGCCGTTGGCTTGGGCAAAGGAGCGTGTTGTACCGGAGCAGGGGTTAGCGCAGGAGCCGGAGTCGGTTCTGGAACGGGTGCTGGCGGATGATCATCAGTGCCGTTGTGAGCTGGCGTAGGCGCTGGTCCGTCTTCTTCATTCTTCAGAACCTCATTAAGTTGTTTAACTTCCTCGGGTGTCGTTGCTTCGTTCGCCAAATCGGCTTCTCCATCGGCGTCGACTTCGTTCTTAACCTCCTCGGTGGTGTTTTCGCTCGCCTCGATTGTGGGCGGAGGTGTCGTTTCCACTACGTTTGACTCTTGCACTTCGGGAACCGATTCATCGACCGCAGCAACTTGTTGAGGAGCCTCGGGTACGCTCGGTGCTTGCTTGGGCTGATAAACAGTCATAAGATTACACATATCAGCAGTGATGGGTCGTCCTTCTTGTTTCAAATACGCCTCAGTGATGTGGTCGATCACAAGCATAGACACTTCTTTGTCGTTCATTTTGATCTTCTTTACAACATCGCTATGCGACATTTTCTCCACGTTCACACTATTCACCTCGACTACTTTATCACCGACTCGAAGGCCAGCTTTCTGGGCCTCGCTGCCATCGTCAACGGCGCTTATCGTTTGCCCTGCTTGAACGTTTCGTTCACCATGGAGGTTGAAACCGTAACCTCCTGGGCCACGCTTCATTACAACCAGTCGCGGAGCCGATACGGTGTCAGCGTCAAATTCTGTAGTCATCTTATGTTCTGATTTGTCAGGAATAAGTCGCAAAAGAATATGATGCTCACAGATGAATTAACTATCGCACACCGATGATAAAATTTGTTGCGTCTTCCCCTGTTACGAGTTGCTAACTCAAGCAATTCAAGTAATTTAATGCGGAGGGAATAAATTACAGCCTGCATTCCATATATGGTGTCCCCACCCAAGTCAGAACTTTCCACATCTTCCGATCGAACGCGGAGAAAATTTCACTGTTTGGACCGAGAATGATAAAAAAAACTTTCCTCTTAGGTTAATTAAAAATCTTTCAGCAAGAAATACACGAGGAAGATTCCAAATTAAAGTCGATGCTCTGTGAAATATTCCACTGCGAAATATTATCGTGAATACAAAAGATACCGCAATATAATTTTATCTATTGTTAGGATGCAAGCAAGAAAAAAAAAACACCAGAAATTATTCTTAGAAATTGATATATTTATTTATCAGTTCGAGAGCGTCCTTTGAAACCTTGGTAACAATTCATTTGTTAATGAACGGCTGACAAACGCGAAAGAGCTAGAATGGGCTCCTTTGTTATTAACCAGCGAAGAAATTCCACTTCTATGAGTCACTCATTTTGAAAACTTTTCCATTAGTTCAAGGGTGCCCAGATTTGAATATGGTGGACTGGAAGTCTTTGTAAATCAAGGTAAATATTAATTTTTCATGCACCCCACGCAAAACACCCACGCGGCGCCCACGCACGGTTTGTCGGAAGACTGGGCTCGAACATTAGAGCCCGCGAGTAGTCAGCCGTCAAAACAACAACATGGCGGAGTTTTATAGCAGCGGAAAGGAATTTGGAAGTAGTTATGATTCCCAAGCTAAAATGAGCTTCAAAGCGTTCGAAATAGCACCAGTTATTGAAAGGATAGTGACTACTTCTGCAGACAGGCCAAAAACGGTAGGTTGAGATGTTTTATTTTTCGCTCAAGCACCTAAATCTAAATTTATGCAGTACTTGTCTTCTGATTCCATGTTACGCTTATTTTTATTGCACTTATTACTTGCGATCTGGCAAGTTTTAGTGAACATCTTCGTGAAGTGTTCAAGTTAAAAAGACAGAGATTCAAAATTTTTCAAAGGTTTTGACAATAAGTATAGCTATTACAACAAAGACCTCTGCTGTAGCTATCATCTGGAAGGAACAGTTTAACCCCTGGCCTTGAGTGCCTGTCCATTGTGTACCCTGTGTGCCACACCATTTTCAGGCTGTCATCAAGTTTTTAGTCAGCTGTAACCTTATTCTCCACACCCGTAGCAAATTTGTTACTTTGTGGGTGAATATTTTCAACAACAGGCAATTTCACCTATAGCATCAAGGGAAAATCAAGCGTACTGAGCCGTAAAAAGGTGCTATGGGTTACGGCCCTTAATGAAAACCGTAATATTTCTCACTGAAAATGGGTGTCTAGTAAAACCTTTATATACCACAAGCTTGTTTACTGGGACTATGGACATGACACCGAGGTTGACATAATTTGATATCCATTTGATATCACAGCAATGGTAAAAAAGAAGTCTGTTGAAAAATCTACGAATTTCAGGTGCTGATAAAAATTGTCTCCGGTGTGCTGGGAGTTTGACTAAATCTTGAAGTGGTACTATGATCAAATTTTTCCCCCTTGATTTTTCAGGTGTATCACATAGAATTCCATAAAAGAGTAAAAATGCCGTTTACCGTTTGCGAATATCTGCATTAGTTTCGGAGATATTTAAGTTTGAAAAATGTGTAAAATATGCAAATGAGATGACTGATGACGTCATACACTCAAACCAATTTGATATCAAGTGTATAAATAGAGCTATCTTGGTCAATTTGCAGTGCAGACCATTGAAACTTGGCAGGCTAATAGTTCTACAGGAAACACACCTACTGCTGTAAAAAGTTCTGTATGCATGGCAACTCACTCTTTTCCAGTCCCCACCCTCTTGATTTCAATATGTTAGTGATTTTCAGGTCGGAAAACATTAAATGAGGTCACAAACTTGAGCTAACATATTTATATGCTTGCTGGATCAAGAATATGAGGCACCATTTGCAAATATCAAAATGGAATGCCAAAGGTGACTGGGAATACCTTTAATATTGGGGAGGTCTGGAACCCAGTATGTTGTCATGGTAACCGAACTGTGAAGCTCATATTGTGGAGCACAATAAGTAGAATCTTATTGCGAAGAATCAAACATTTCTGATACAAATTGGCTGAGATATCTTTTTTCATCATATTTGATCAAAATTTGGTTGAGTGTATGATGTGATCACTGGGCCAATTTGCATATTTTTAAAACTAGAATATCTCTGGAACGAAAAGAGATATTTGAATATAGTAAACAGCATTCTTCTTCTCACACAGGCTACTTGTTTATGTTTTAAAATGGCTGCGATAGGAAAGATGAGATTTTTGTCATAGTAGCACTTTAAAATTTTGATGTACCCAGTACGTCATATAGGCACCTGAGGGACAAAAATCTTGATGTACTGAGTATGTCATATAGGCACTCAAGGTTAATATTTAAGCTTAACACCATCTTCTTTAAGAAAACAATGTATGCTTAAGGCTTAGAAAAACAACTAGTAGACATATACATATGAGCAGAATACAAGTGTGTTCAGCGTTTCTCTAGACCTCAAAAGTGGGTGTCCAATTGTTTCGATACAAAGTCCTTACAACACAATATCAACTAATATTTCCATTAACCTTCCTCGTGGTGGGTGTGGATATTTTTTAGAACTGCATACATGTAGTGTTATAAGCCCCAGTGTTAGTTAGTTAGTTAGGCCATTACGAAGCCTCAGTTTAGGTACGATGAAATCTTGGAAAGTTGGAATTTAGCATCTACATCTAGCATCTATCCTGCTCACGCCTCATGGCACATAGGGCCTTTACATCTACGTCTTGGAAAGTTGGAATGCTTAATAATAATAGGATACTGATTTTAGGTGGAATGTATTGACTGTGCTGCACAGAATTTATACATTGGGACATCAGATTGGTGAGTGTTTCATTTCCAGTACCTAGAAGGGTTTTAATTTGAGTGTGCATGCAAGAATTGAAGATGCTAGTGGAAAACCCTCCTTATTGGATATCTGCTTTGTTATATTTTGACCAAATTGTTGAAGATGTTGTGTTCTTTTTTACTGGTAATTGTATTACAGGTTATACAGCATTACACTGAAAAAGCTCTTACATTTGTTCATTTTTGTACAGTTTTGTTCTTAATTATGTGATTGATGAAGGTGTTTCGCCACTGGGGAAGACAACATTTCAGTCAAGGCTTCAAGCTTGTAAACATCTTGGAATGGTTTGTGGATTACAATTAAGCGTCATACTTTGCTTTAAAAACTGTGGCTTTTCAACGATTTGCAATTTGATTACTTTTAATGGGGCTTAGAGACTGCAGCAATGTTTAAAGCAGACTACAGTACCTGGATATATACTTTTAAGTTATCATGACGTCTACTCATTTATACTGCTACGAAAGCCTTGCTTGACACATTCTAACTATTACTGCACAGTCGTGTAGTGGCCAGTATGTTGTATGTCAATTTAAACTACATGTGCAATTATTGCTTAAGGCATTCAATATCCAATGTTGCACTTCTGTTTCAGAAAAAGCCAGTACAGCAGGTATTGACAGCCCCAGCCATAAACAGACTTCTTGTACTTTGTGATGGTAAGCTGCAACTTGTAAAGTTTTGTAGGCTTTACCAACAGGTCTTTGATTTGTTCCTGTTGAAACTTGAGAAATGTGCTGTTGAAAGTGTTTTTCCAGTTTGACTAATTGATTAATTACGAAATTATTATTAATTAGTTTGTTTTTAATTAATTATTATTTAAATAATAATAAGAGTCAGTTATTAAATTTAATGAATCACAGTCAAACCTCTCCACAACGGCCAACTTAGGGACAGAGGAAAGTGGCCTTTGTGTAGAGGTGACCGTTATATGGGGTAGTACAGATGTAATAATGACACTTGTCATTTTTGAGGGTGCAACATTTTTGTCCTTAAAAAATGCTTATTGTGCAGGTCCAGAAAATATCCATGCTCCCCCCACAAAAGGGATTGGAATTTCCTGGGGGGGTGGGGGGTTCTGTAAGACCAAAAAATTTAAAGAAATGTGTGAAGCTTTATTGGAATTTCCAGAGGGGTGGGAGGGGGGGGATCTTAGAAAGAATCCCCTCTGTGGGGGAGGTATGGATATTTTCTGGAACTACACATTGTGGCATATATAAGTATGTAACACAATATTAATAGTGAAGTGTGCAAGGTCTAAAAATAGAATGCAAATTACATTATTGGAACCCTGCGAGAGCCAGACAACATAAGCATGTTCTGAGAGAAATAGGAGGAAAGTGAACACCAAATATTCATTTTAAAAATTGTTTTAGGAAAACTTGCTTACGTGCTTGAAAAGGCTTCAAATCTTCCACCATTCCGTTTTGTTTGTCTGGGTTTGTCTGAGTTATAATGTCACACACATGCTTCGCTATTAAAATAATTATTAATTTACTTTCAATTGAACATTTGTACTTAGCCCACCACAAGTTCTTTTGCTGACCATCTCTTGTTATTCTATTTTTAAGGTGGTATTTTGATGTTTTCCATGTTTGGCTTAGAGGTGAGTTGGCCACTCACAATTTTTAAAACTTGTACATTATTGACATAAACAATTTTTCTGATGATATGTGGTCATGCAATTCCATGTAATTGGCATTGAATTGCATCTTCAGGATTGTTCACTGTTCACCTATTTTGAAATTGTCAGAATTTATCTATGCACTCACCCTCTCCCCAAGGAAGGATGTTAATAATCTAAATCCAAGAGGGAGTGGAGTTTTGAGGATGTTCATGCTAATTGTTTCCATGCATCCTTACTGTGCATGCAGATTCACACGCCAACAATAATAGGGCAGATGGCCATTGCTATAGCTTTTCCTGGATTAAACATTCCTGGAAGTTCAGTGACCCCTGTTTTTCTTTTGATGGATCATTTTCTCTACCGATTTTCTACATTTGGCGAAAAACTGAAGAAAATCTATTGATTAGAAGTTTGAATGTTTTGCAAAATGTACCATTGAATTGCGTTATTTTTAGGTCTTCGTTTATCTGTGCAGCGGTTTCAAATACCTCTTGAAGGGTTAAGTTTTGTGAAAACGTTGGCAACATTTGGAATTATTTAGGCAACAGACCCACTTCTACAAACTATGACTAAGATCGTTTGCCTCTGTTGACTCACCTTCGATATTTTTAACTATAAACCCCTGTAGACCATGCTGAATTATGTGCGCCAATTTTTCAAAATCAGGGTAGTTTTTCACACGTTTTATCTCTGAAACGAAGTCGGTGACCTCCATTTTTTTTTTTGCATTTCTGACACAAGTAACTCATTATTTGACAGCAGTAAAAATTAAAAAAAATTCTCTTGACTGAAAAAGTTTCATGCAAACGTCCTTAAAAGCTAAGTTTTTATATTGACAAGGATGAGCTCAAGCTAATCTGCAATTTCCAGAGGGGCAGGGGGTCTCAAAACAAAAGAAAACCCCTCCTTGAAAGGGTAGCCAGTGAGATTTCATGAAAGGATGCATTTCCCCACAATTCACAATTAAAATTAGTTTTTAATAGAGGAAAGAATCAAATTTCTAAGCTAGAATTTTATGAAGAGTTGTCCTTAATATGTGTTATGAAAAACATTTCTAAGTCTACATATCTGTTTTGTAAGCCTTAGCCAACTTTGTTACAAAGCCCCTTTGAAGGTCCTGTTCTGCATGATTTGAATTGCTGGAGGAAATATCAAAATTTACGCTTTTTACACTGATTAATAATGATGGGTTTCTATTATCATTTGAAGCCCAACACATTATTTTGAACACTTAAGCTGACTGAAGACCTCCCTATTAGGTTGATCTTTATTCTAACTGGCAGTTTATGGGGTTTTAATATCAATGTCTTGTACATTATGTTGCAGTTTCTGGCCACAGGATTTAAGGACAGATTTAAAGGGGTATGTCTGGACAAGAAGGCTATGCCAATGATTCACAAGTCATTGGCATACTGTAGGTGCTGTGCTGTTAACAGTAACTCAAAACTGTCAGCAAATTGTGTTGAAATTAATTTGTTAATAAGTAAACATTATTGATCTCTAAAGAGCGATTTTCAATTGACTGTCAAAAGTAATTTATGAGGCAATTACTTTCGTTTTAGTTTTACTACAGTTTACGATTCGTGGCTGAGTAGTTTTATTCGTAAATAACTGGACAGGTTTGATTTTGGTTTTACTTGACTCTATTGAAAGTGGCTCTACTCTGTTTAATAGATTAGTAAAAACTTATTACTAACAGTATTCAGGGAATTCGATAACTAGATAGATGAGTGTAACTCATTAACCTGACAGGGAGAAGGCTGAAAATGAGGATGAATTTGCTTCACATAGACTGCAAGATTTGCTGGTTAATTTGCCAGTTGTTGAAACCTCTGAATACTTGAAAGTACAGAGTTTTATTCAGTAGGTACCATATTTAAGTCTGACTAAAGAACACTTTATTTGTTGTTAAAAAATAAAGTTAAAAGTTGAAAGACTGATCATGTTGGTTGTGTTTAACTTTCCACAACCTGAAAGTTAACTTATTCCATCATGTTGTTGAGATGCAATATGGTATATATAAAATAGGAGAAAATGTTTCCTTTTTTTGTTACTACATTTCTTGACACAGAGAAGAGAGTTGAAAATGCAATGTGGAGTAGATTATTTTTGATGAATTTTGAGTCAGAGAAATTGGAGAAGATCTGGTACCCAAACTGTCTAGGTTATGACTTTCTTTGTTTCCTCTTGATGAATCATTAAATGAGTTTGAGAAGTTGATAATTTGTTAAATTGTTTTTCAGGTGACAGCCATGTGTAGAAATGATAATCCAAATATGTTTGATCCTTTTGCTGTCGAGGTTTGTCCACGAGATTGCATTTCTATTAACTGTTGAATAATAGTTAACTAGAAAGCAGTTCTTTCATTGATTTATACATTTTGAATAATTACCAATTGATGTTTATTTACTATTATTTAATAACTAACAGTTAGTTTGAATATTACTCTATTGCAAGTCAGTGACAAGCATGCGCTTGTCTTAATTTTTTTTTAAAAATAGATATGCAATTGACTGAGATTTTTAAGGGTGCTGTGATCTTCCTAATACTTAAGTTTCAAATTATAAATGCAGAATTGTAATTGTATTCATTGGTATTTACAGGTTTGCATTGCACTTTCTAAGAAGAAAGCTATTCACATTCTTTCAGTAACTGAAGACAAGATAATTCCATTAAAAGAAATCCCACTACCAGAGCCTCCAATACACATGGTTAGGATTGTCTTCTATATTTACTTTCATTTTCTTATTGAATGCATTTAATTTTTGTCCAGACCTGCGATATTGATGTGCACCGACTGAAAAATGTTTCCTTTTTGTGCCGTGTTAAAAAATGTTTTATTATCATTCTAGGCAGTTGATGGAGGGGCTGTGTGTGTGGCTCTAGCAAATCAGTATCGTTACTGCATGGTGAACATTTTGTCTGGCAAGGTACTGTAACTGCATTCAAATCAATATAGAAGAGCAATTTTCAATTGAGTGTCGTTATACCAAAGCCAAACTTATCACTTTGACCAATCACAAAGGACAGACAATCGAGTAACCCAATCAAAACTCAAAGCAAAGACATGAAGCCAATGTGAAGTATGGAAAACATTTGCGCACAAGTTGGTTCTGCTTTAATTTATGTCTGATTGGATAAAAAAGTGGCACATTCATGTTTTAAAGCCAGTTGCTTGGGATGATAAACATAAAACCAATTGAAAGCAAAACGCAAATTAATTTCAACCCTCAACATGTGAAAACCATGACCTATTATTATAAGTACAATGCATTAAACAGATGTCTAATGTTCCCTGTTCTGACATATGGTTGCTGAAAGCTCAATCTTGACTGTCTGGACCTTGATTGGTGGATCACTTTTCAATTATTTAGACTTTCCCCTTTGGTCCCATTTTTTTCAAGGATAAATTTACAAGGTGTGCTCTTTACCCACGTCTTAGTGCGTCTGCAGAGTCAAGGTTTCGCTGTACAGGAATTCTATTCCAATGTCCCAGCTCTACCATTCATCAAGTTGATTGTTTGCATAATAATGGTCCAGATACATGTACAACCAATCAGAAACTCTTACAATATTGAACTACAGAGAACTAGGTCATCAGTTTGGAACTTTTTAGATTTATTTTCAGGCATGGCTCTTGAACTTGTGGGAAAGGTGTGGTAAATCATTTCTCAACTCCATTGTACCAAAGAAATCTAAAAACCCACTGTTTATTCAACAGGTTCAAGAGTTATTTCATTACGAGGCTGAAGTAACAAAGGGATTTGTCATGGGTGTTGGAATGGTAAGTGACTTGTCAGTGATTGGTGATGAATTTCCACTCTTTCTTACATGATTATAGCATGTCTTGACTAGTACATGTTCAGTAATAAATATATGATAGAAAAAGAATGTGATCGCCTTGACAATGGTACTTACAGCTGTTTTAGAACCATTGCATTCATGAGAAATTCTCTAAAGTGTCTATAATTTCTGTCCTTGGTCTTCCAGACCATATGAAAGAATATGATCTAGAATGAACTTTTCCTTTTTACCATGCAGGAAGAATTTCTTTTAAATGGCCCAACAGACGTCATGGGCATGTTTGTAACCTCAGAAGGTACCTCTCAGAGAGCACCGCTCAGCTGGTCAGAAAGATTGCTGGGACTGGGATATTCCTTTCCTTATGCAATAGCACTTGGAGCAAACTCCATCTCTGTTCACAGGTAATAAACAATCATTATGATATTTTATTTTATCCAAGTAAAAATAAAGATACTGTTAATAAATAACTTCAAATGTCAAATGTTTGGAGCAGAGACTTGTGTTATCTCACTTTACACAGACTCAAACAGCCTGAGACCAATTTTTGAACAAAAAATTAATGCAATTTTTGGCTTCTTCTAAAAGCATTATAGGGCAGGACCAAAAGTCCCAGAAGCAGTCACTTGTATTTAAGGTATGAGCTTGTTACCAAATAAGTTGCACATTGTATGTCTATTAATATTAAGTTTTCATATATGCCTTTTTTAGGTTATTAAATTTGGTATTCCTAATTGTATATAAATCAAACAATACATCATGTAATTATGAATCTTGTAACTGACCAAGCTCTCCAGTCTCTCCACAGCTCAGTGGTTAGAGTGCCGACCGGTATTTGGGAGGTCATGGGTTCTAATTCCAGTTTTTCTCTGTCTCACTCTTGCATTATGCTGAAAGCTTTATCTTTTGCCATACATGTATGCCTGATGCAGAGGTTTTGTTTTAAAGGGTGGAAGGATACTACTGAATTATGACAATCAGGTGTTTGTTTGTTCTCCAAGAGAGGTCTACAGTTTGGTGCAGCTCCCCTTCAAAAAACAGGTAACTTTTCTTTTCTGTAAAGACCAAAAGCTTAACGTTTCACTTTGTCCTGGCTGCAATAGTGAAAAGTGAAGTTGTGTATGCAAAATCAAGTTCTGTTCTGTCAAATGAAACTACTGATTAATATTAAACAGTTGAAATATGCTGAAAATATCGAGCAATCAAGGCTGTGGTCTAAGAAAAATTACAGAGAGCCCAAAGGTTCCTAACCACGAAATCCTGGGTGCCTAGCATGTAACTTTATATGAAGAAAAAAAGTTTTTCCAGTCGCCCAAAGGCAAAAGTTAGTTGTCTATGGCACTCGGATGCTTCTAGAGCACAGCCCTGGCAATTTTCTAGTAGATGTTGTTTTGTCTGCATAATTATGTTACTTTATAAACAGTGCTAAACAGGCAGAAGAAATCAAGTAATTTGGAGTTTTTTAATCAGTGTAGCTTGGCTACATATCAGTGTAGGTTGGATTGTTGGAAATTTGAAAGAAACCCTTGAAAGGTACCAGAATTGCATTTTGTTAGCACCTCAAATAATTCGTTAAGTTTTCCTGCCTTTATATTCATTAGGTGCAGATGTTGTTAAATGAGAAAAGAGTGAGTGAAGCTCTTCAACTGGCTCATGTTGCCATGGAAACCATGTCAGGGCCTCAAAGAGATGAGAAGGTACATAATGATTTGTTCTAGGTAACTGTAGTTTGTATTGAGAAATGTAGCACGTGATGAGCTAATGGTTCATCTCTGGGACTATGGATTGGAAGGCTCTTCAGTTTGGGTAGGTTACAATGTTTTCACTTAAATCTCACATTGCCACACTCTTGCTTTATCAAGCAGCGCTTTCAAAAAGACCCAGCACTTACTCTGGCAGGTATTCCTAAATGAATTACCAACTATTTTGTTAGCAGTGTTCAGCAATTGGTCCTATATTGGAAGTTGTTAGGGGTCTCTCTTATTGCTCTCAAATGGGTGCTTGACCTGAGGGCAGCCACTAATGTTTATACCTTATGGAAAGCACTGATGCAGGGAGCACTCGTGGATGGACACCAGAAAATTGTTTGGGCAACATGACAAACTGCTACTCAAAAGGTTATGTGTGCTTTTGTTGCAGCAACTTTGGCACAAAGTAAAATCATTTCCTTCTTTTCGCAACGATTGCTGCAACGAGAAGGTTGGGAGACTTGTTCATTTTGGAGGGTGTTACACTAAGCAATGTCTTGTTCAAGTTGTCTGAGAATGGGGCACCAAAGTTGCATAGGCCAGCACCAGTGGGCTTTTAGCATTCTAACTTCTCCAATCCTTAGAATTATCTAAAATGGTCTTTTACTTTATCGTACAGTTTGTAATTAACACGCTACAGCAGTTATTATTGTCATTAAAACTCACTTTGGGTCTTGCGTTACATGTAGCTTCTCAAAAGAACACAGCAGCAAGCTGGATTCATTTACATGGCAGAAGGGTATTTCACAGAGGCTGCAAGTCTAATGAGAGAGGGAGGACTGGATCCAAGAGAGGTATTTACAGCACATTTTCTCTGACCATTATGTTCATTTTGTTGGTGTTTAGAACTTCTAGCAAGTTGTACTTTTTTTATTTACCTTTGTTTCAGTTGATAATTTTGTTTCCCTCACTGCTATCATCCAACTGGAAATACTTACCATCAAGAGAATTGGTTGAACTCAGTGGCCTTGGTGAGTGCGTGCTGAAAAATTCCATTTACTTTAACGTTCATTTGATCGTTAGTTCTTCCTTGCATACTGTTAAAGAACTAGCGTACGTAGTGATGATTTTCCAGTTCTTGTTCTGATATTCAGAATAAAATGCGTGAATAATCACATCTCATTTCTCTCATCCTGGCAGTAAACAGGGAGCATGCTTTAATTTTTTGAGAAATAGTCTGTTACAGCAGTGTCCTTTTTGTGTCTTAGGTAAAAGCAAGTGAGTGAAACAAGTATTCCTGAACAAACTGTATCTTGTTTTTTCCTCATAGATATAAGTGATATTCTGATTTGCTCATCAGACAGGCATGCTTAACTTCAAACACTCTGTTTGGCAGGGAATACTTCTTAGCAATTTAAAAAAGTTTGTCTCGGTTTGTTCCACAGTGAAAGGCAGCAAGCAGTTTTTAGCAGAAGCTAAGCAATTCCTGATGCAGTACCTCGTAAGTTGAAAGTTGTTAAGTTGTTTTCAAAGATAGTTGATATCTGTTTGCTTCCGATTACATATTAATGAATTTAAGTTCATTGATAAGTTCTTACTGCTTTCTAATTTTCCTTTCACTCTCAGGAAGAAACCAGAAGATCTGCAGAAGACATGGGCTACAAAGAGGTGTGATTCTTGGTGTTTCCAAGAAATGTGTTGCCATAAACTTTTTACTTTCATGCCTTGTGACAACTAATTGCGATATTTAGTTAGGCTGTGTTGCAGCCACTCTCTCTGAAAGAAAGTTATCGGAGAGAGAGACAGCTCCTCTCCGATTTTTCCTTCCGAGGAGGGTGTCTGTACACTGGTTATTGTAGTTGACCGGTAAATTTTGTGATTTTTACATTCATCTCATATTTTCACTGCATTGCTTTATTGTTTTGTGGCAAACATAAGTGTCTCCTAGATACGTGGACTCTTGAATTAACCGTTCAACATACCTAAAAACAAACAAACAAACAAGAAAGGGAGAAATTAATTTTAGTAGTTCTTCGTTAGAAAGGGTTATATTCATTTGCGTTGGAGGAATGTCCAATAAATAATTTAGCTGTTCCTCGTAACATAATAAAGATATATGATCAGGTTTTCTTCTTTATCCAGGAGGTTGACACAGCTCTTGTCAAGTTATACACCGAAATAAATTCTCCAAACTTACAACATCTGGTGTCCAGTGAGAACTGCTGTACTGTGGCTGATACAATAAGCTGGCTTCAGAAATACGAGGTACAGTTATACTTACATATACACATGGTTTGGGTTGTAGACTGTATCAGAAAAAAAAAAAACTTAGTCGACTCTTTAAAAAAACTCCAGTCGAAACTCTAGCCGAGTTTCCCTGTGAACTACAGCGAGCAAAGTATGTAAATTATCTTAAGGAATCATACATAGGGCTCGACCATTTCTCTATTTCTTAAGTCAACTTTACGTAGTATTTAGTCATTAGTCATTTTATTTATTAGATTTTATGTATAGTGTAATGAGGGCCAGCAGTTTGTCACTGCTAACTGTAAAGTGTTTTTACCCTCGTCAAATAAAGTTATTATTATTATTCTTCTAAAGAAAGTCCTGTCCAGTAGCTTGGAGGTAGTGGATTTTGCAGCCGGGCTAATGGATTCTGTTCATCACTTTTCCCGATTAGAAAATGAAGTTTCGTAGGAAAATGTTTGAGAAAATTCAAATTACAGAAGTACTTTGCGAGACGAACGTTTTGGGGGCTAGCGAGATTGATATTCGGGCTAGTCAACATCATAAATAGAGCTTGGCAGAAGGGAAAGCTTGCAAACTTGTTTTCTTTGCACCCTGGAACCAGAACTGTCTTTAAAATAGACTGTATTGTTACCAAAAGATCACGCTTGCTAGAATGAAACATTTCGGTTACAAAACTGGTCACTGATCAAGGTCTTTTCTGCTCTTTACATCAGAGACACCACGCATTGGCATTGTTTTATTGTCACCACAAACAGCCTGCTCAAGCAATGGGTGTATGGAAAAGGTATTGTGTGTACTCCTTGTTCATCACACCCTCATGCCGTGTCTGAGTTTACAATTACAATGCGAAGACAAAGTGCCTGCACTCGCTTTTAAAACTGAACAGCAGTGTGCGAGCAGTTTTGTTGTTTATGAAGGTACTCTATAACATGTAGCCCGTTCCAGGCTCTCGGTCGCTGATCCCGCTCTTTGCCCGCCCGCTTTTTCGGTGGTCGTCCCCACTGAACGAGAGCTTGGAGCAGGCTATATAAAATGACCTTTTGATAGTAGAAGTAGCGATTAATAAGTAATAAGAACCAAGAGTGAGTGGTTAAGTCCTTTGAAGAGCCTGTTTCCCCTTCTAGAGTGGGTCGGGGGAAAACAGTACTGGTGAGGCTCTGGCAGAACGGAGCGCACTTAACAGATCTAGAACTTTAGCGTATTGTTTTTGTGATATCGTTTCGTTTTTGTCCCGAGTTTAGGATTATACAAGGGGAGATAAAAGATCGCAACTTCCCGGGCATGGAATATGTTGTGAAGTTTCTTGCAAGGTAAGACTTCAGTTGGAGTGTGATAATAGCGGTTCCAGTAGAAAGTTCTTTGTCAGGAAATCCTTGAATGAAATTTAGGTTATTTTGAGCTAGGGAGTGTGAAGGAGGTGTCGTCAACAGATACTTACAGTAAAACTGAACATGTTTCGTTGTCGGCTGATCCAAGAGAGTCAAAATGAAATGCGCTATTTGTTAGGATGTTGTTGGTAGTAGTGAGATAACAGAATGCTACATGTTCTGTTTTCATTTGCTATTGCTTTACTTAGTTCTCAGGACTCTGAACTTCTCTGGAATCACGTTCCATGGCTGCTGGAGAGAAATCAAGAAATAGCTGTGAAGGTGAACTAAATAAATCTCGTACATTACATGTACGTTCGCGGATTTCCAATAGGACATGACGAGTAGCGCAAAACGGTATTAGGCTTTCGTAGGTTTCAGTCTATGATTTTTGTGGTGCGAATAGGGCATCTGGATGCCGGACGTGCGCAGACGACAGAAGGTCATATGCTATTTGTCTGTTAGAGAAATTCAGAAATACTCAGGCCCGGTAGCCTCATGGTTAGTGCGCTCGACTTCAGATCGAGTAGTCCGGATTTGATTTCTGGCCGGGGACATTGTGTTGTGTTCTTGGGCAAGACTCTTTACTCTCACGGTGCCTCTCTCAACCCAGGCGTATAATTAAGTACCGGCGAACGTAATGCTGGAGTAACCCTGCGATGGACCGTAGCATCCCATCCAGGGGGGAGTAAAAATACTCCTAGGCACTTCATGCTACTGAAACCGGGATAAGTACCTGCCTTATGGACCGCTTGGCTCGTATGCAGACTTTACCTTTCCTATGTGACCCCTGCAAGCGCACTTGTATCACTGATTTGAAAACGTCCTTTTCTCGACCCTTTACCTTGTCAGCGTGGTGTGATGTTCATTCTGTGTTCAGTCATTTTTGAGCAGGCGTCTTTTGGGACACGCTGTGGTCGAGTAGTAAATGCGCCACACTCCAGATCAACAGGGGTTTTGGACCAGGTTCATTGTGTTGTGTTCTTGGGCAAGACTGTGACTACTCTCACCTGTAGTGCCTCTCTCTGCCCAGGGGTATAAATGGAAACTGGCAAGCTATTGCTGAAAGTAATCTTACAAAATTCCGGGGGGTCCTTCGGTGAACAAGCATCCCATCGGGTGGGAGGTAACACTGAATACTCCTAATAACTTCGTGCTGTGGAAACTGGAATAGATGAACCATTTGTCTCCTTCAATGCTCAGTGACATTTTTTTGGATCATGGTTCTAGGTTTTTACTGATAGACCAACAGATGAATCTCCTAACGATGAGAAGCTAAGACCAGACTTGATAGTGGAATACCTTCAAAGGTTTCCCGCGGCTCTTCAGCAATACCTCGAATATCTCGTGTTTGACAAAAAATTAGAGGTTTGTTTAGTAACTTGCCTTCATCATTTTGTACCAAAATTTCGTCGTCAATTATTTGCTTACTTGTTGCTCGTCCACTTTTTATGGAGTGGTTTTCGCGTGAGTGTCGAAAGCAATGCGCATTTTCTTTGGTTTTGCATTGCCACGTTAAACGATTGGCTTAAAAATCTCGCGCCACTTTGTCGTCCAATCAGAATTTATACCAAAACCAATCGTGACTCGCTTGCATTAGTTTTCCCGCGCCTCGTCTTGAGTTTTGATTGCTTCACTGGATTGTCTGCGTAATTTGTGATTGGCCAGAGTGATCGTTACTTTGGTTCTGGTTTTAAGACGTATGAAAACTGCTCTATGCTATTAATTAATTAGTTTTCATCTGTAGGCTTTAAAGTTAGAATATTTGTATTAGCTACAGTCGATATAGGGTATGAAAGCTACGAAGCTACTGCCGCGCAAAGGTAGCATTCAGTATATTTCCCTTTTTGTTTCTTCAGAAAGAGAAATATCACACTCATCTGGCGCTTCTTTATCTGGGAGAAGTGTTGAAAATGAGACGAGATCCATCTTGCTCCCTTGACAATCTCAGTAAACAAAGGTATGAGTTGAAGCGGAAACTATGCAAGGTTTATACCACTGTTGCTGTAATGGAAGTTCAAAAACAAGCAAATGAGCAATGAATGTTTCCTACAGTGCGAAATCAGTTCCATTTATATCCCCGTAGCTCCTGTTCTATGTTCTGTGTCGTGTACTTGATGAGTTAGATGTTTCTTCGATGGTCTGTGCTTTTCTCTGTTCTCTGTGGCATAAAATGTCTGTGACCGCGACAGAACGACTGAACTTTGCTCAAAATAGAAGCAAATTAACAGACAACCAAACAATAAACAGGGAAAGTACCTGACAGACAAATTTTTCTTTTTCACTCGTTCAAAGTTCAATACTTTACCAATATTACTCTTTTCAGATAATTTTTTTGAGTGTTTACTGAAAAGGGCCAAGTTTGCGGACATGTGGGTGCCATTTCTCAAAGCAATTTTGGCACTCACGATAGTGAAACATTTAAAACAAAAGAAAAAATGTGGAGAAGTGAAACAATTAAGCATGTTTACTCTCAGCAACTGTACCATCATATCCTTGCCCATGTTTTTACCTCATGGTGAATGCAATCCTCGGGAAAAAAAAAAAAGAAAACTTCCTGAGGCGACTCTTTTTTTTGGCCATCATGAGAAACTGGAATAATCGAAGAAAGTTTGTCTTAAAGGAAGGTACAAAGCAAAAGTATAGACTGCCGCATACGTAGTTTTCTTAGGTTAACGTATTTTTATTTGCCCAGTGCAATACATTACTTTTCGTTTTGATTTGGGACAGCTCAAAGTGTCTTGTTGTTGTGATTTGTTGCAGGGCTAAATTACGCCACATGTTAGAGTGGTCCTCGTTATACAGAGTGACTCTGTTGTTGTCTAAGATCAATGATGATTCTGATTTAGATGCTGAAGCTGCGATTCTTTATGGAAAGGTTAGTAATGCAATAATTGGTTGTCTCGTACTGAGAAAGATCATGGCACATTTTCAAATATAACAACTTGTTTACGGAGCAGCGTTCAATTTGATAAATATTGAAACACTGTGTCATGTTGGCGAAGTTGTCTTCATTGTATTGACCAAGTCATTCAAGCCTAACTTGCTGACCCAAGTGTATTTCTACTCGCCCTGGAGAGGGTACTAGTCCATCGCTAGTAACGATCCAACCTCGCCCCTCCCAAAACTGAACACGATTGTTCAAAACAGGATAAACCCAGGATCAGAGTTAACATAGAGTTTAAAATGATTAGACATCAGAACAAGACGCTATTTTCTTTCTTAGCCTGCGAGCAGGCTCTTCGCTTTTCCCATTCCTACTTTCTTTCGCCGCAGAAGAGCCTGCTCGCAGGCTATTTCTTTTTCTTTATACGAGCAAGTGTTTCTCCTGAACTAGCCTGTGTAGATGGCGGGATTCGCAAACGATTGATTTTTGGCGGGGGAGCTCCCATTTTATTTCCTTATTCGCGAGCGGGAATTCAACTCGACTTCTCATCAATCCCCTCGCGTTTTCGCCGCCGAAACAAAAGCATCCGCACGCGAATTATTGCACCAG
>Ga0126338_10000188_pt1 | contig 27328 bp, 11 predicted proteins | sample OrbCmetagenome_2_FD_92529 | JGI IMG/M metagenome (GOLD analysis project Ga0126338, IMG submission 92529) | Coral microbial communities from Petempiche,Puerto Morelos, Mexico - Orbicella C C metagenome | ecosystem: Host-associated > Invertebrates > Cnidaria > Coral | place: Petempiche,Puerto... | reverse complement strand
CTTAAATCAAAACCCTGTTTCAGACCTGCGTTACAATTAGTTCCCTAGTTCAGACCAATGTTAAATTACCGTAAACATAACTTGTGAAGGGCTTTTGTTGATTTTCTTTTCGATAATGACGAAAAAGTGACTTCTTCTTAAAAACATACCCATATCAAGGCTAGAGTGCAAAATCCGCACCCTATTTATGACCAAAATGGCTAAAATCAGCTAAAATCGAGACCCTATTTATGACCAAAACGGCTCAAAAAACCATACACTTTGGGGCCGCACATACCTATATAGCCCATATAAGGGAGTGTTCCCCCCCCCCCCGGGGGGGGCGGCAGCACTTTATTTAGCAGCTTTAAAGTTTCCATTCGCGGGCATGTTTCGGCAGAACGCTAATTAGCAGAGTATAAACCATCACCGTGGTCCAAAAAGTGCCGCCATTTTTATCAGATGTTCAAATCTCACTCTGATTGAAGCTTATATGCAAAGACACAAGATCAGCCTCTATATATGTAGCGTCCGCCCTTTATAGAAGCGTGTCGGCTTCGGAGAGACGTTTAAAATATAAAGGACAAAATACAGCCAGTGAGACAGTGAGGAAAAACTTAGGGCCCGCGGTCCACATTACGCCGGATGAATTTGAAAACGGGGGGTTATCTCCACGGTTAGGCTACCGTCCACCCTAATCCGTCACGAAAAAGAAGCTTTTCGACAACTCTCTTCAAACCAGCGGGATTTTTTTAAACGCCGGCCTTTTTGTTTTCGTACGAAACTTTTCGAAAACAATGGCGTTACGATAATCATGTGATTTCCCTGACTGAGGTTTCCTCAAACACAAATCCAAAATGACCGGTGATTGTTGCGTCATATGTTCAAATTTCTCCGACGTAGTGTGGATTGAAAACATTTGATGCGTTTTCAGAGTGTAGTGTGGACGAGGACTTAACTGGGAATGACCGGCTTGTCCGCCCGATGAGGTCCCCTCGGGGGCGGTCTTTTTTGACTATTTTAAAATCAACCACTTCTTTTTTAATATGTTTCTCAGATTTTACCTACTCATTAGATGCAGTACTAATGATTTTACAATCAGATCAAAAAAGAAGTTGGTTTTCAAAGATCTAATCCGATTAGTTACTATTGCTCTAACATATTAACCAGTTTCAAGCAAGAAAATAGATCAACACTGTTAAAAGTCCGTTGTCATGGCCCGGAGGAAATGCCGTGATATAGTTTTTACATCTTGACTCTTCTTAACGTTTAGAATGTTGAATGAAGTGATCAGTTATACGATTAGCTACAAATTTCTTTACCTTAGAAACGTTCTAAAGTTAAACAGGGTAATGTGTTTTCCAGCTTCATTGAAAAACAGCAACAGTTATGATTTCTACTCGAGCAAACGTTGATAATGTACAATTGTTAGGACTTCTAATAGTTGAAGCAGTCCTAATTAAGAATTTTTTATATTTAGCCCCTCTGGGGGCTCGCAGACGGTAGCACAGAAAGACAGCTATAAATTATGATTAGCGTTGGACAGGATATTTCAACTGTTCAAAAGGGTACACCGTCTGAAAGAAAAATATCGGAAATATCATGAAATTTGTGACGTTTGAGATCCTAAGTTAATTAATTCTGGTTCTGAATTTGACAAATTCGCTCTATAACAAGACATTCAGTTATGCTGTAGGTGCACTAACCAGGAGAAGAGAGATCGGATACTTATAGCCACCACACGGACATTGACACTTAAAACCTTGAAAGATTTAATTGCTAATCCGATTATCTACAAATATCCTACACAAAGGAGTTTGGAAACAAAAGTCAGTTTATCTTATTTCCAGCTTTGCGAGTACAAACAACTTATTTCAACATAATGAATTAATAAACATCGCCTGAATGCTATTTATATCCACTCAAAGGTTTGCTCAATTCGTTATTACATGTCTGGGGAATCTATTAGGTTTTTAATTCTTTTAGCAGACAGTAAGACGAATAGAAAGGAAGTGCTGTTTAACTTCGAAAAGAAACTGTTGTGTTTGCGAAGGCTTTAATTAGAGTTGTGCGTTGTGTTGTAAATGGAACGAAATGTTGATCTCTGCTTTAATAGCCTGGGTTTGATTTTGGGAAGTACTGAAAGCATCATTCTTACTCTTATTCTCACTCAAAATGATCACACCTGCCAAAATCGTTTTCAAATGTCACTGACATAAAACCAAAGTAGGTAATTAGGAAACCTTGTAGAATGTCGAAAGATTCCGGCTGAAACAACGATCAGCTATTGAGTCTGTGCCATTGGCGATTAAAAAGGTGTTGAAAGAGGCGGCGCGAGAGGCACAGGGTGGGAGGATAAATTAAACTATTCCCTCCAGGGGGATGGTACTCACTTATGTGGTCTGTATAGGTATTGTGCAATCCAAAAGGGTAATCGTTTTGAGCTGTTTTGGTCTGAAAAGGGGTACAGATTTTAACCATTTTTGTCTTAAATAGGGTATTTTTTTTTTTCACCCTTTCTGGTTAGCTGTGGTCATACTTTAATGCCGTGTACTAATTTCAGAGGTCTGAAATGGAGAATCGATTCTTAGCCTGCAGAACAGGCGGATTAGCGGGGCAGAGAGCGCTCTCGATTCTTGGCTCGCGGCGCGGATCTGAAATAGGATACAGGTACGTTGCAAGTTTCGGGCCGCGCACCCCACCAATACCTTTGGGGGCTACCCCATCCACTCCGGGCTTTTCAAAGAGCATTAAAACAACCTCTCCGTTATGGAAACTTCTGCAGTTAGTAGGAACAGTCCACTTAGCTCCGGAAAAAGAAGATCTCACATCATGATCCCTGCCTCCATTCAGAAGTCTTCTTAATTCGGACACGCAGCCTCGTTGATCATACGTTCGACGTAGGTAGAAAAGGAAAAAGGTGGGAAGGGAGTGAAATAAACGCAGTGCAAGGAGGCCAAGCCAAGACATTTTAACCATCTAATCCGACTGTGCTGGCCAGCTTTTACTGTGAGCATCACCGAGATTCACTTTACACTGACAAAGGGCGAAAGCTCGAAATGTCACTCAGGCCGCGTCCCGCAACACCAGAGAAAGTTCAGTGAAAACGCACCAATCACCTGTTACTTTGGATTTGTGTTTGTAGTAAACTCGGTCAGGGTCAAATTATTATCAAATGATTAGCGTGACGTCATTATCTTCCAACACTCAGTTTTCAAAATGATTTCCGTCTACACTGACGCAAAGAGGGTGTTTCTAAATTCCTTCGGTTTGAAGAACGTTTTCGAAAAGTTCCGTTTTCGTGACGGATTAGTGTGGACGGTAGGCCTAACCGTAGAAATAAAGCTGTGATTTCAAATTCCTCCCTCTAGCGTAGTGTAGACGAGGCCTCAGATTCACAAACTCACTTCCTATTTTAGAATAACATTCAGACATATGGAGCTTAACTGGAGATGGATTAGTCCCCCTTGTCTCAGGGGAGAGCGCGATATTATGCAGCAGACAGTCCATTGGAAGCTAGGGAAACCTGGCAGAGGAGTGGAAAGCCGATAACAAGGCAACGGATTGCTTTGGACTAAAATCAATGGAAGGAACAAAAAAACTAACAATGACGAAAGACTTACTAATATGTACATAGTCCCCAAGCAGAAAATATTTGCGATTTTCTGATGCAAAATCCTATGTTGAATCCCAGTCGGCCAATAATGGCCCACCAAAAATTTTAAGTGAGTTAAATAGGCTGGTCAATTCAGATTAAGATCAGGGACTGGACTTTTTCTAAGGCCGCGAAACCTAGGTTACTATAATTGCTGTACAGACTCACATTGGATTTATGCGTGCTTTATTTACAAAGGGGGGGGGGGGGATTTTTCTTTAGAAATTTTGAAGTCAGTAGCGGAACCACAGTGATAAGACTGGTTTTTACCAGCCCACAATCATAACATAGCGACTTACGCAAGCGCGGAATAAACGGATCCTTGGTATGTGCTCATGCTCTTGAAATGAACGCGTGGCTCTGGGACGAGAATGGATACTAGTCCTCCTCAAATGCTAAACAATGGGGAGGAGTTCGCCAATTTTCGCCATGTTGTTTGCAATGTTTTTGCGGAAATCTGCGTGAAAGAGAGTTATGATTGGTTGACTGCCTTGCGCTTATGATAATACTTTGGTCACCGGCGATGCCATACACATGTTGGAATTTTGATAACAGGCCATTTTATAGTTGTATTATCTGGCCTATGAAAGGGGCAAGATTTGAGGTTGGCATTGATACAAGCTTCTCTGCTTTTCCCATTTAAAAGCCAACTAGTTAATCTTAGAACAACTTGTTTTACGCAACAAAAGTAGTGAGATCTGTATCAAAACAAAGTCACCTCCAGCCTCGCTGCCATTCAAAGGCCAGGTTACTGAGTAGACAACTGTAAAATGGTCGAGCTTTGCCTTGAAGTGCCGGAATTGATTGGGAAATATTTAGCAAAACAAGCCGGACACCAGAAACATTTAGAGGTAAGAAAAATTTCCTTAACCATAAACTTAATACAGAACACTATACTTCTGTTCTTTTAACAGTTAACAGTCGAAATTGTGATAAGCAAAGCTTTCGTTTCGTTCCGGCTAAGGGACTCTTCAGAGACCTTTCTGCTTGGTAAACTCGTCAAGCATCTTGCTCAAAGTCCCGTTCGCTAACAAAATGATGACAACAAATTCGCCTTATATCGTATACAGGGATTCCCGACTGCCCAGATTCACGTGTGAAAAATGACAATAAAAATTGATAGTTGCTTGAGATAATATGTTGTTTGAAAATGTATTATCACAAGTTACCGTCAAGATTTATTGAAATAAGAGGCGAATTTGAAAATACTTTTTCTGAAACTCTATTCTACCCTGAAAATTTTAAATCACCAAAAATTTAGCCGGGTTTTTGGGACTTTCAGAATCTTTTTATAGTCAGACGAAGGGCGATGAATTGGGAAATATAAATGAAGTAATGTCTTCTTTCAGTTACGAACACGTCTTTGAAGAAACTTAGAGTAAGAGGAATCTTCACGTTACGAACATTGCTGCGGCCGTACATCATTTATAAGGGTTCATGATAGGAACAATAACAGATAGGCGTTAGTGACAACGTGTCGTGGTGGCATGGAGTGCGATATTTTCATCTTTTACAGAAATTATTATTCTTTAGGAAAATCACAGTTTTCGACGACGAGCCTGACAATTTGTTGACCTTCACTGAATCTCCTAGCCTCGACTAATTCCCTCATGTCAAATTAGAACACTGATTTACTGCCTGACTGCTAGAGCGTTCCTACAACTCTTTCCAGCTTTCCAAAACTTTTATGCTTACCCCACCCCACCCACGTACTGATTCTACTCTATCACTAATTTTAAAGACAGTGCATGCTCAGAAAATAGGTCCGCAGTGCGTATATATGTGGGTTACAAGTTTGGTTTGTTTTAGCTTTACGGGTGGATTTTGAAAATAAAAATCTGCCTTCTATTTATAAATTAAATAAGAAAACCTATTATCATAAATACCGTTATTTGATTGATTGAAAACAAATACCCAAATTGTCAGCTTTGTTTTGCTGGGATTAGTGACAAACAAAAAGGAAAAAGGGTCGGAAATTCAAACCACGGCCTTTTTCAAAAGGATCTTATTGCTATTTAGAATGGCGTGAAACGTTTTGAAGATACCTTCATGGTTTCCGGCTACAGCATCGTACAAGATCCATAGCCCCTCAAGGATTATGAAGGAGTTTTAGACGACCTTTCAGTCAAAATGTCCTGGTTAAAAGCTACGGTTGTTAATTGCCTTGCAGCGGTGAATGCGCGAAGCTACACAAAAAGAGGCTCTATTACTTAATTGCAATACCCTCCTCAAGGGTAATGCAAGGGTAATTCGTAGTCCCTGCAGCCTGGGCCTTCCACCAAGCAGGCGCTCCTGCACATTGTTTTTAATAATAACGAACGTAAAACCTGATTAAACTGAAATCCGTGAAGCCTTCTCCACCCTCACATCGATGCCAAAGTCCAACGCTCTGAGCCTTAAATCCCGAGGGATACTCCCATCCATGAGCTATACAAGAATGTGCTGCGGGATAGGGTAGGGTTTTTGAGGTTATCGATCCTTAAAAAACATACCCAGTTCAAGGCTAGAGTGCAAAAACCATACCCTATTTTTGACCAAAATCTGCGATTTTCCCTACCCTATTTATGAGCTGAAAAAGTAGCTTCTTCTAAAAAACATACCCAGTTCGAGACCAGAGTGCAAAACCCTTACCCTATTTATGACCAAACTCTGCGATTTTCCCTACCCTATTATGAGCTAAACAGTAGCTTCTTCTAAAAAACATACCCAGTTCAAGACCAGAGTGCAAAAACCATACCCTATTTTTGACCAAAATCTGCGATTTTCCCTAGCCTATTTATGAGCTGAAAAAGTAGCTTCTTCTCTAAAACACATGCCCAGTTCAAGACTAGAGTGCGAAGACCGTACCCCATTTATGGCCAAAATGGCCAAAATCAATAAATAGGGTAATAAATAAATAATAAATTATGACCAAAACGGCTGAACACCCTACCCTTTGGGACCGCACATACCTATATAGACAAACCGGAGGAATTTGAAAACGCTGGCTTTGCGTTTTACTTTGGACGGAAAACACTTTGAAAAAGGAAGCTTTTCGGAAACGATGACATCACGATTATGATGTGATTTCCTTGCCCGAGATTTCCACAAACGCAACTCCAAAATAATCCAGTGCTTGTTGCGTTTGCAAATTTCTCCGGTGTAGTGTGGACCGAAATCATTCGATGCGTTTTCAGAGAGAAAACGACGTTTTCAAATTTGAACAGCGTTTTCGAAAAGTTTCGTTTTAATGACAGCTTAGTGTGGACGGTACTTGAACCGTAGAAATAAAGCTCTTTTTCCAAATTTCTCCGGCGCAGTGTGGACGCGCGGGGCTCGCAGTCTTGTCAAGATGCTCCATCGCTTCCACTTGGCGTACTGTGTCATATAACCTTGTTGAGTAGCGTAATTTACTAGCTAGGTTTACTTATTCTCGTTTAATCGTTCCACAAACAGAAATGACGTGAATTGCTCATAATTTAATAGACCATTGCCAAGTTACCTTTTTTGCCTCTGTTTCAAACCGAGTCCTTGTGCAAAACCTGTCATATGAAAATGAGACTGATTTGCATGAAAATGAACCTGTAGGCGGAATACATTTTCGTAAGAAAGGTTTCGTGCAAAGACTCGTTCTGTCAAAGAGGCAGGACAAAAACAGGCTACTGAATTATTGTCATACATCTTACGTTCCAAGCTCTCTATTGTATTTTTATAAATAACATTTTACAGTGGTTTCGCTTATCTACCTTCCTTTTGACAGTTAACCAGAAAATTAATAGGCATTTTGAAATCGATTTAAAAATAAATTTATGTTTTTTAATTTCACCTTGTTTCAAAATCCAGAAATTTTAGAAACCGATTCCTTTATTTAAATTCGCTATGAATTAACAGAAAACTGGGACACGTTCTCCATATTTCATGTAATACTATAGTAGAAAATCTGAGATAAAGTATTTTTGAAAAGTAAATTGTTGCGTTATAACGCTGTGAACTAAACCAACAGCATAAAGTAGAAACTGAAAATTTGGTCTTGAAGATGTTAGATAACGTCGTTGTATTGTCGTTTTTATTCTTGGCCAATTTTCTACACGTTGTCAATACGCTAATAAAGGAGGGAAATTTAGATCTATTTTCAAATTTGTGGACAGCATTTTATTTCATACACAAATTAAACAATGTTGAAAAAAATAATTGGCTTTCCAATAAACATAATCAACAGTTTTGCAGCTGCAACATCGACACGTTTTCAAGTTTCGCGTCTCAGAAACGAAATGAAAATTATTTCCACTAATTATACCATGATATATAGTTTTGAGAATCTAATAATATATCAAGAAGGAGAAATTTGAAAACGCAGCTTTATTTAATTCTACGGTTAGGCCATACTAATCCGTCGCGAAAACGGAGCTTTTCGAAAACGCTCTTCAAAACGGAGGAATTTGGAAACGTCGGCTTTGCATTTTAGTTTGGGCGGAAATCATTTTGAAAACGAAGCTTTCCGAAAGCGATGACATTACGGCAATCATGTGATTTCCCTGCCAGAGTTTTCCTTATCGAAGCAAAACTCCAAAATGGCCAGTGATCGTTGCGTTTTTAAATTTCTCCAGCGTGGTGTGGACGGAGGACATTTGATGCCTTTTTAGAGGGATACTTCCGCTTTCAGATTTCTCCGGCATAGTGTTGACGGGGCCTAAGTGAACTAATAAAATGCTATTTTAAATAACTTGGATTCTGATATCTTAAAAGTTGGTAAAAGGTTTAAATGCTGTAAGTTAGATGGACAAGCACTTATTTTCACTTATATAAATAGTTTAGCAGTAGACTTGTTAACTTTAGATAAAATTTTAATAGATTGACAGACGACGTAGGAACTTTTAAGAAGTCAGAAAAGGCACATGACATGCACTGGTCAAGTCGCTTCTTTCACACTCCAAGCAAGATTGCAAATTGGAAACGATGAACTAAAATCGTGTATAAACATTCTTAATTGATCGTAAATAATCCATCCCTTAAAATTCCTGGTTAACAAATAAACAGAAAATGTTTTTGTTCTTTTTGTTCTCTCAGTTTTATTAACAAACAAACAGTTAAGTGCACAGCCGTAGCGAGACAAAACTTCTTACCGAGTTAACATCAGAAAGAATGCATAGCCTCTTAAGGCACAGTGAAATACACCTTTGCACAGAGGCAATTGCCTCGATTCGCCTGTCAGTAGCTTCTCCCTTAAAGAGACAAGTATACCAAATGATTTTCAAGCGTTTGATAATTTCAACACGTGAGCGTTAACTGAACTCTTCCACAACTTTTAAACCATATGCACGGCTAAACTTCCTGTTTTTCTAAGCTTTTTTGGATTGCTGGAAGGTTTTTCTGCCGGATAATCGATATCGTTAATTAAGCTGAAGGCTGAACATTTGGAACTTTTCCCGATGATGTGACACCTTGTCTGAAACTTCACAACAGGATTAATATTTTATTTCCATTGTTCATTGCCTAATGAATGTTTTTCCTTTTTCTCAACTCTAGCTTTTGTCCGATTTCTAGGTATTCAAAAGGTTTTTCTTGCATTTTGCCGCCGTAAAAAGACATCATATGCACAGCCATACGCAAATGAATAATTTTACCCAGTTATGGCCCACTCTTTGTTTTGATACTGGAGTTCATTTCTCTCAGTTGTGTTGTGACGAAACCCGATCCGTTGAATCCGGTACCCGCGCAAACATCCATCTGTTCTCAACGCAAAATATGCCTGCCAATTTAAAATCACTTAGGAGAGACGTTGCGCCAATTAACTACAAACCGTGTTAACAGAATTTATTGACTGTTTTTTAGTGCAGATACCCAGAAGAAGTCTATTTTATCTATGTAACCTAGATATAACGAGTTCCGCAGATCATAACACGGGTTTGTTTTCGTGAATATGTGTTAATCTAGCTTCTGTAACTGCGCATGTGCTGAGCGGATATGGCAAACGCGGTCAGAACTCACCATTTAATGAGGAAGTGAAAGCCCTTTTAACGGATATTTCCTTTGTTATTTACATCGTAATATATAATCCAACGTTGATTTGAGCCAATTTTGGGCAAAACGTAGTTTCTGCCCGAGATGAATTTCCTTGCATCACCGTTGAATTTTAGTGACGTATATTGAAAATAAAAGTCAAAAAGTAATCATGAAGAGAGCTGATGCCTGCCAATAATGGGCGCCCGCACAGCGCAAACCAAGAATGAGCAATCTTTACAGTATATGACGAATGAATTTAAAATTCTAAAACTCTCTAATATTGGGTGAGGGATCAATGGTAGGAATGGTAACAAAATGTGCAAGTTCGTTGTTTTTCAAAGTTTCCTTCGATTTGAAGGAAATATAAAGATGGCAAATATTATTAACTCGATACATCTAGTTACTTTGAAGAAAGTGTCCCACACGCATGGTGAGCTAAATTTTTGGCGTGATGTATGGTTTCTACTTGGGATTTCATTGTATATTACATTCTTCTTAACTTAACTGCCAAGTTATCTGTTGGAGGACTTAAATGCAATATTTGATCTACTTCAATTAGAAGTTGTTGCCGAAGATAATTTCCAATTTGTTCACAGCTTGCACAATTTGCATATAATATATACTTATCTTCTCAGGTTCATATAAAGAGTTAAAGTTTCATTTTTGAAGAAATCGTATTGGCAGCAAATTAAAGCTATCCGTTTATAACTAAGTGAAATAATAAAAATATATGGTCAGAAATTAAAGATATTTCTAGTGGAGATCGACACTTTACAATGCTGTCCCTTCGTGAGTCAGCAAAAGTGTATATTACCAAGGTCACGAACATAAAGAAGTTGACTTCTCTACCGCACGACACGCTACGATAAATAAAACAATTTGAAAATTGGACTAGATCGTGATTGCCAAAATATCTGTTCCTCGTGGAGGGGCTTCGTATCACTCCTTATAAGAAACATTGCAAAAAAAAAAAAAAAAAATTAAACAAAGGTACATCTTCATGGACCGTACGTCATAAACAATGAACGTGTCTAAAGAGTTCGTGAGGACGGTCCGCATTGAATAAAGTTCGCATTGTAATGAAAATAAGGCAGAGATATTTTTTTATCACAATCCTTAACATCAAGCTGAAAAAAAGGAAAAACTTTCTCGTGATTCTAAAAGTGGACGTTTGAGAGAGCGGAAGCATTAAACATTACACGACCCCTAGGGGAGTGTTTCAAAAGCTGTTTCGAATTTTCCCAAACTTTCAGCATCTCGGCATCTTTTTAGAAACGAATTTCAAACTTGCTTCTATCTCCTTGTTTCTAGGAAAACATTGCTCTTGGTCTGGAAATAAGTAACATTTACAGTTACATGAATAGTTCACAGCACGGCAACGGAATAAACAGACCGCCTACATAATACAACTATGTGAAAAGAGCTCCAGATTTAAAGTAGTGTCCTATACAAGCTAAAGGAAGATTTAAGTATTTTTCTTAAATGGCTTATGAAACGGTCGTTGTGTTTTGGGTGATTTGGAACAAAACTGTGGCTATCAAACATTTTGTCGTTTCAGCCAGCCTTAATAATGTAAAGTTCTACTAAAATTAATAACCTTCACCCGAGCAGTTACCATTTTTCCTTTTATGTATTTGTCTATTGGTTGTCTTCATGACAATGTTAATTTTAATTTTGTTTAGAAAAGCGTCCTGAGGCAGCAAGATCCTTTTGATAATTACAAGGCAAATGAATTCTATCTCACTTGGACTGGCAACTTTGACGTCGAAAACAACAGTAAAAACATCATGGAAAAGTGGAAAAAATATATCTTCAGCTGTTATTTACAAATGATGTTAAATATTGGACTTTGAAAATACAAAATTCTTCAGTGTCACAGATCAGCCCACGCCCTTTAAAGTCTCACCTCTGCATTTGCCTTGAAAAACATCATTATTCAGTGAAACACAATGCTATTTCTTCAGCCCAGTTGGAAAACTTCGCGTTGGATATCACGTTAGGCCGATATTTTGATTACGACTCAAAAACGATTCAAAAAGAGTCAGTTGACGAGATCAGTACGTTATATTAACACATAAAATAATTTCAATGCTTGTTAAATTGATAACGAAACAAGAATCTATTGCTCTAAAAGTCCTCTCCTCAGAACAAACAGATTTTTTGAAGTGCTAAAGAGGAAGCCAGTATTGATGCGGTAGACGGACGTAGTCGTGTCCGTGACTTTCGCCAAGGTCAATTGACATTCTCTTGTGTGACACATGTACTACATCAAATGCGAGCAAAAGTGAATTTCCCTTGTTTATTGTTTACCCCGATCGCTAAAAGAATGAGATTCCAATTTGCTAAGAATTTTCACGCACATTTTTTCTTTAAAATCTTGGGATAACATGATATTACTTTTGCTCTTCTTGAAACGGAGTTTCTATCATGTCAAATTCGAGTCTTCTCCGGACAAGTAAATATGCCCAGAGATAAATTAAGGTAAACATAAAAAATGATAATTACGGTTTTAATTTTTAAACCAGCATAAGCATCTCTTTAGACTAAGATTTATTACATGTCACATCTTCCTACTGTAATAAACATCTCCCCGGCTAAGGCCAGTTTCCGGCCATTTCCTCAATCCTGGTTCAAAGAAAACTTGAAGAGTTATGCCATGAATATGCACGCGTTCTATCCCTTTTCTGTAAACAAGACTTGCAAGAATGTGCAATTGATCTGTTTCATTAATACATAGAGGATATTACGCGGTGACGAGAAGATATGAATTTCATATTCTTGCCACGAGAACATCAAATTCATATCTTCCAGCTAACGTGTAATGTTCTTTGTATTATATAGACATACTGAAGACGGCGTTTTTGACGATTTTCCGAAGATTTCCGACCACTTTCCGAAGTTTTCCGAAGAGTCTCCAAACTTGTCCGAAGGTCACACGAACTTTGCCCAAAATTTTCCGAAAATTTCCAAAAATTGCTGAAGATTACCGAAGATTGCCGAAGACTTTCGAGGAAGACACGAAGATGTTTCGATGATACACCAACAAATTTAAGAACAATTTAAGAGACAAAATTGATATCAGTGAAATCATCGATGTCTTTACTAGTGAGGATATGAAAAATACGCCACTCGAGTCCCGGATGTGGTTTCGTATGAATTTTATGAATGGCGCATTTTCCAGTAAAACACTTGTGTCTATATAATAAAATATTTGTTTCGAAAGTCCACAAACTTGAAGCCAACTTATGCTGGTGTTTTAGACAGTGCTCTGACGGTCTACTAAGCACGTTCTGTTTTTAATGCGTGCGCCGAGTTAATACTCGTAGAAGGTGGCCACGAAGTCGGAGAATTTAGAGTTATGGTTCAGAGAACAGCGACGCTCACACAGTTCATACAGCACATTATTTATCGTTACTTATCGCTTAACCGAGGGTGACGGCAACAAAATCACTGTCCATGCATGGCAAACCAAAAGAGTTGATTCTAGCCTCACGGATAATCATCGATTATTTTTAATTTTCAAATCACTTTTCACCAGGGCAAAAATCATACTTTTAAAAATTAAAGCTGACCGAAATGTTCTTTGTCAAGCAACTGAGTATTCGGAGCACACAAACTTTAACTGTTTCAGCGATACAAAGTACTAGTTATACTGGAAATAAGTTACAAACAGAACAATGTGAAAAGCTTTTATTTGCTGACATTTCTGCAAGAGAAACAACTTAATTTAAGTGCCACCTACTTCACCGACTGGCTTACAAAACTAGCTGCTTAAAAAAGAATGAATTTTAAACAGCTTCAAAAACATATTCAGTGAGACCTTCCGTAAGAGATCGACGATAATGGTTTTATTTGAGATTTGACAACTTGGAAGGAGCCATTATAAGAATTAAGAATGATTAACGACTATCAGGAAGGAAATGAATTAAAATTCTTGTCGAGGATCTTTCAAGTTTAAGCAGCATTTCTTTGAAATTTCTTGTGATATGTAATCCTTTGTAAAGATAGCTTCCTAGATTATATTATTACAGTGCATCATTTTTTTAACAGCTTGAGCAAAAATGCCTTCATCTCTGACAGACTGAGAAAAATACCATTATCAATAAACATTGAAATGGCAAATATCTGTTTCCTTCGCGAGTTAAAAGCAAGTAATTTGAATTCTATTTTCGGCTATTAACTTTAAAACAACAAATTACAATATCTCCTTCCTTCTGCCAAGATTAAATCTTTCCTGAAGAAGCTTAATTCTGGGCTCAGTTTAGTCGTTTAATACGCGTTTATTTCACTATATGAGTATTTGGAATAAGTCTCACTTATAATTTCGTTTTACATTTGGTGCTCAGTTGTGACGATGTTCACCCAGAAACGACATAGAAACTGAAAATAAAATGATTTCCAATTGGCTATAATCTGAACTCAACTGGAGGGCATTTTGCTTTCAGACCTCCTAATTATCCAAGGCAGATTCTAAAGGTCCGACGAAAAGGGAAGATATGATTTAACATACCATTATGAACGGAAAAAGACCGCCTGCAATCCCACTATTAGTTCTACAGAACAATAAGTCTGGTAATAGAGAATCAGCTTATCTTGATCAACCAGCACTTCAGGGAGTTATCCCTTGGTATCGTCCGCATATACCGGAAGACGTGCATTACGGAATATATATGCCCGATTTCTTGGTGGGAAGTTTTAATCATGATAATGACTCTTTCAACCTCTTTAAGGAAATATTCCTCGTTTCCCGAGTCAATAACAAAAAGGACTCTGAGAAATGACAATATTTTAATCAGACAATCATCCACTTTTTACTGAACAGACGAATTTGGGGGTAGCTGTCAACCATTATCTATTTATTACTTACACGCCTTATTTTCATAGCATAGCAACAACGTAGCTGTAGACAGACTCCTCTTGTTCAAATTTATGTCTCACGTACTCTTCAAATTCTATTCAACAAAGACAATTGGAAACCCCAAAGCGGAAAATCACGATTTTCAGAAAAGCTGTGTATTTGTCTCTTCTTACTCGTTCAAACTGGTGTTTTCTTTTTTAGGGTTGCACCAGGCAACCATAAATATATAAATTTGATTGCTTTGCTCTTACGTATGCTTTATCGCTTTGTTATCAGGCTTATCAGTATGCTTCCCTGCTGGCAAATGACCACAAAAAATTGAAAAGGGATAATTTAAATTCAATAAAATTAATCATTTTTCTACTTTTTAGCAATTTACGCAACACTATAGCATCAAGTTACTGAAAACTGTTGCCCCATTTCCTCGACGGCTAGTCTTGCGTTTACTCCAAATTTCAGCTAATAGGTTTCGTGATGTTTGCGCTTGTAAACAAAACTGAAAATGTTCAGATAACGTATTAAATTAAGAAAACGAGAGGTGAAACAATAGAAGTGGTTATAATAAGCACGTAGATATTACTACTATTAAGAGTGCGATAAAAGTTCGCATCGCTTTCAAGGTCAGTGATATATCCCACTTTTCTTTGTCTTGTTACACTTCCTCCTATAATTCAACCTTTTAATTTCGCCAACCTCGACACATGAACGCAAAATTGGCCATTATGTCTAAAAGTTGGCAGCGTTTCACGTGTTTGCATGTCAATGAAATTAGTTTTTGCGAAAAGATTGAGTTATGAATACTGAGCAGCTGCTGACATCAATAAGTTTTAAAATAATCATGGAGGTTTTAAAATGTCTTCAATTCGTTAATTATAAACAATCCAGCCCTCTGCATTTTATTTTGACGCAGCGAACATAATTCAAACTGACTGCTTTGGGAATTTTGTAAACTTCTAAACTAGCCCCATCTTATTAATTTTACTGTGTTTGGCAGCACATCGCTCAATGTCTTTGTTGTCGAATTGCAAAGAAGTTTAAGTCAACAAATTTGATGTCTTTATTTCACGCGCCACTTCCATTGTTGGTTGTTCTTTTGTATCTTAATGACTGCCTATCGTCTCGCTTACCCTGGTAGCTCTTCCCTTACAAAAGCAGGCTTTCGACCGTTTGGTAGTGGATTTATAACACGTGCAAGCATCCTCATTTAGTCTGCGTTTAATCGACACTAAAAGCAATTCGTTTAACACAGGCAGCGGGTTACCAACTTATCGCCTGAACTAATCTTAGCACTCAAATGTGTACTCCACTGGTTTTAAAAAATATCTTGGCACAGGCAAATGTTTTCCATTAACCTAAAATTTCCTGTTTCACTAACGATAAGCAAGTAGTTCAATGCCAAATTGCGGTTGTTATTTATTCATGGCTTCCATTGAGGGCAAAACGGTCCAATATCCGCCTCGCGTGAACACTTGAATTGTTATAACACGAGCAAACAAACTTTTAACTTTGCACTGCCGCCGCATAACCTCGTCTCGTTGCTTCAGCACTGCAGGCTTGCAGACTGTTAGGTTGATGCCGTGAGCTTGGATCTTGCCCAAGTGAATAATGATACCATTAAAATTTTGTCTTAAACATCACTTTTACCATGAATATTTAATTGTCTTTGTTCATTGCATGAGATTGCCTGATAGACAAATTTCCCTGTTTTTCACAATTCCATTTTCGAGTTTTCCATCCAAGATTTACAATTTGTGTCGGCACCCATATATTTTTTCTTTATTTATTTAGCTCCCCTGTATAAATTTGTTCGTATATTCCAACCAATGCGTCAGTTCTGACTAAACACTACCGTGACCCACTCCGGTACCAGTGACTTTCTTACAGCTAAGGTTCACCTGTTTAAAATGCCATGCGGTTTCGAAAAGTAAATCGCTTTTAAATGTGAATTCAGTGATGTTAATATAATGTGACAAAGACGCGTGAAAATTGGGCTCACGTTTGCCAAACCGAACGGAAATTCAGCCTTAAACCATTTCTCGTCTGAGGTAGCCCCTTCACTGGGTCCAAAACTCAATAAACTGTATTATTTGTTTTAATCGGGAAATTATAAGAGTGCCGTTATCCTAAGATATATTGTCGCTCAACCTTCGCTCACTCTTTAGCTAGCCTGATAAAGGCTTTTTTCTCTTTTATCTGAAGATAAAAACATTAATGAGCGAAAAGCTCTCCGGCCTTTTCACAAATTCCTGATAACGATTACGAATCAGTACTACGCTCTTTGTCATGGAAAATCCATAACTCCTTTGTGAATAGTGCCTCAACACCATTTTCTCACCTTTCGAAAGCCCAATAAAAGGAATAATTAAGTTTTACTGGGGGGTGAAGTAATTCATTAACACTTTCGAGGCGTCGAGATCGTTCATCAAGTAGCTTCCTTTTAAGTGAGCAGCCAGAAACCTTTCCTCGACAGCCATGACATTTTCTCGCGCTCCGGCTTTCATTGAATATGATTAATTTATATTGAGAAATGATATCTTTTGAGAAAAAACAAAGCTATGAACGACCGTGATACTTGTTTTAAATTGGCAGCGTTTGAAAGGCAGGGCACTCTGTTGTGGCGTGTAATTTACAAACTCTTTCTTTTATTGTAAATATTTGACTACAGTTTAAGACATATTTTACAATTTGGACCAAAAACTCTAAATTCACTAATCGTTTTTCTTTTTATCCTCGTGAGTTTGGCATAATCAATCATACAAGCATCTTCAGTTGAAAGCTGTCTTTCGTTAATGGTTCCTCTTCATCTCTTGTTTCACCTCGTAATTACACTGGAAGTTTTGGGAATACGACGAATTCGAACAAATTTATGAAAATCGGGTTTCACTTTGCAAAATTTCATCCCCACACAGATGATCGAAAATGAAATATAGAGGTCGCTCGATCGTAACTTAGGGTTAAATATTACGTGCAGCATATAAAGTGGTTCATCTCTTAGCCCTAATCGATTTCAGTGTTGTATAAATAGGTGTAAATAACAACTGTAAACACTGCAGAGTCCTTTACAACCTAAATCAACCATCCCAGCTTGTGAGTATGTAAAGACGTACTACTAAAGTAGGCAAGGAATGGGAAATACTAATGCTCAAAATTTCCTTACCAAACGTCGGCCATCATCACGCCACTGTCACATTTTGGTCACTGAACACATTCCCGTTAGATATCCTAGAGTTACGACTGATATTACTTTCAGGTATCAAAACAAGTGATTCCCGTTAGATATTTGACTTGTCTAGATTTTGAGGTAAAATGTTTTGAGCTCTAAAATGTTAGCACGAGGCTTTTTTAAGTCCACGGTTGAGTGTTTATTTGGCTGTGGAAAGCGAGTAGTCACGACTACGTCATTGTTCTTCTCTCCAGCAACTCGTTGTTATAACAGGGACGACATCGGCGGCGCTCTTAGATGAGGAGGCAAAAATTGCGAGTAGTGTTGTGGGTACTGCATTCCGGGGTACGATGGATGATAAAACGAATAAGGAGCATGAGGGGTTATTTCGCTAGGACGGCTCTGTTCTCTGTACAGAATTGGAACCCGTACCATTCTCTGGTGACTAGCCTGAGCTAAGCTGGCGGCCTCCATCTCGGCAGCCAGTTGTCTTTTCCACTTGTTCCGTCGGTTTTGGAACCAAATCTTAACTTGTGTCTCTGTCAGGTGAAGTTGCGCTGCCAAACCGGCGCGTTCGGACGAGGAGAGATACCTCTTCATGTCGAAAGTAGACTCCAGTTGATAGACCTGACTTCGAGAGAACACCGTTCTTGTTTTCTTCTTCCTTCGTTTCTTGTTGACATCTTTCCTGTCGCCCTCCGGCGATTGATCGTCTTTTTCTATGGAGTCTGTGAGAGACAAGTGTTAAATATTTTAGACGGTGGATAGAAAATTTGGCCCATCTTGGTTTGAGCACAACAGCGCGACTCCTTTTGCTTTATATTATACCATTTACAACTCAGTAACCGGAAGCGCACATGTTGTGAGGTACTAACCTTCAACAGACGTTCTACTCCAGTCTTCAAAGTCATATTCTACTCTTCTGTCGAGCTCTAAGGGGCTTGCATCAGGCCGGTAGATTTCGCAACCTTGTTTTCTTGTAAATTCTGAGCGCTGTCTATCTATAGTTCCTCCCGCGTCACTTGTGTTATCCGTGTCTTTCCTGCTAGTCTCTCTTGAGCTGCCGTTGTTGAGGATATTGGAAATCGAGAAGGGGTTCGATCTCGCTTTCTCCTCCATGCCTAGCTGCGCGTAAAGAGGTCTCAGCGAATCTTATTTGAGACTGAAGTTGTAGTAATTTCTGTAGCTTAAGAAATGGCAAACAAAGATCGTTTGTGTCGGGCTGAATGCATTGGGGCATGCGAGGCGACAATTTAAGTCAGTGATAATGATCGGGAATAAAAACGTCAAACTTGTTAAACGGCTGACATGTAAATGCGCGTCTGTGATTGGTTAGAGGTGAGGACTAATGGAACCACGAGAAAGCACGAATAATCACCTCCTCCCCCTCCTATACAAAAACCCAGGAAAACTGATAAGCGTTGTTTGTGATTGGCTTTTGGCCGCTATCAATTAGTTCAAGACACGTTGTCATTCTAAAAGCGTTCATGTTTTGTCTTTTTCAATTGGCTGAGGGATAACAATTCGTCAATTACCTCCTTGGTGTCGAACTACAATCATGAAAAGCTTTTCTTTTAAAGGTATTCTTAGTTAAAGTGGACCATTTGTTGCTCCATGTCATAAACGCAGCGTTTAGTCGTGCGGTTAAGGATTTGATTGGCTTCACGCCTACTGAAAACAAACATTCAGTCATCACGCCCCAGAGCAGTGTATCAGACTTCCTCCAAAACTCAAAACGCAAACAACGCTACAAGATGCTTTTTTTAGAAAGCTTCAAGAGTCCATCAGCGAATTCTGGCTCGTGTTAAATAATGCCGCAACGTGCGGCTTGGCAGTTTAAATTTACATAACGCGTTCTGTTGAAAAGATGCGAGCGATAAGGCATAAAATAATTAAGAGCATCAGGGAGCTTTTAACGAGAGTTTCAGGCGATAAGAGTGAAAGGAGGTGATAAAGAGCGTCGAGAAAAGAATCTTATGAAGGACTGCTAATGGTTTTCTGCCATTTGAGGTTGTTTCCACTCAAACGATTTTGATGACTGGATGATTGGCCTAAGTGAACACAGCTGGAAAATTTCATGAGATGCTAATGAAGTGAAACGCAATTGGTGATTGTATTTTGGAGCAACTTGTTTCGCCTAAGAGATATTAAGTCTTTATTTCTTGACAGAAGAAGTGACATGATTGATGAATTGAAGATTGAAGATCTCAAACAGCAATTCAAAGCTGACGCTGATCAATGCTCCAACCTGCCAAACTTAAAATAGAAAAAATATGAGCGATTTCAACAGAGGCTAAGGAAATTCATTTCTCAACGATAGTTCGAAGTCGTTTGCACCGTTTTACAGCCTGTAGTTAATCCCTTTCTTTAACCCTTGAACGTGGAAATTCAATGGCTTTCAATAGCGAAAGGAATAAATGACAATCCCTTTAACAGTATTTGAGTAATAAAAACCCGATCCGCGCTTGAGAAGATCCAATATTATTATGTAATTCTTTCCTTTTCATAGATAAATGAAAGGGTAAACAATGGAAAATAATCTTAAGACCATTTAGGTCGAGTCTTAGAGTGGCTATCGCTCGATGATATTTATAGTCACATAAGGCTGTATTAAAAATGTACTTTCTTAAAAGGAGGATAATCTCACGCCATGCTTAGTGAAATACTTCGAAATCGACTTCGCTTTTGTTTCAAAATCTATCAACGCGCAATCAGCTAACACTTAGCAGGCCATTCGCGAATTTTCCGTCATTTATAACATTTCGTGACACCAAAGAAGAAAGGAAATTGATTTAAAACGAAAATACACCTTGAAGGTTTCATCAGACAAATGAATAAAATTTCCGAGGACTTGGATAGAAAGTGACATTTCATAATTTGCAAATTTGTTTGGATATTCATTCAAAGCTTCTGCCTCCTAAATCCGAAACCATTAGACATGAATCGACTTAAACTTCAAAAACAATTCCTTTCAAAAAGCTCGCAAATTGACATTGTACAAGCATTTGCGCTAGCAACATGTATTCAGTCGCATCTAAGGCCGCGAGAATGCCAATAAAAACTTCTGCCCAGAGGACGTCTTGTTACCGAATAAATATTTCCTTGTCTCATCTCAGTCAATTTGGACTATCGAGAAATATATTTACAAAAGGAGGGGCTAAAATGAATATCAACAAATACATCAGTTAATAGGTTTTTAGTGGTCTGAACAAGGTGCTGTAAACGGTTGGTTTTACGGTCAGTTTACGGTCAGTTTACGACTCTTTTGTGGGCTTTTACAGCAATCAGATTAATTGCAAATGACGTTTGACTATGCCTTTCAGTGATGAAAGTTTGTTCCTTTTACCCACTTTAAAAGAAGAGCTGGACAGAAATGGCGGTTTTTATGTTTCTTATTAAAGTCAGGATCTCGCCAAATGCTTTAGACATACCAATCTTTGGACAAGATCTACGAACTTTTAGCGAAATTTATAATGCCAGTCTTGTTAAGAATTTTGAACGGAAATGAATTGAAGTTGTGTCTTCGCTTTAAGTTTTTTAAATTGAAAATAAAAGTGGTTTTAGCTTTGCTGGCGTTCATATCACAGCAAGTGACAGATTTTAATTCGTGTCTGTAGAGAAATCTCCTTATTTTGATAGAAGAGATTTGAACGAGAGGAAGACATAACTTGTTATTTCGCATACTCGACGTGGTGACACATGCAAATGTCTGGACGTTATGATTAATGGCTTGCTCGACACATTTTTATCATTTCGAATAATTTTATTGCAAATCAGCCGTCATTACCGACAGAGCCCAGGCGCCAACTTTCTATAGCACACAAAAGATAACAACATTGGTTTTATCGCCTGGCGTTTAAAACTCCTATCCTTTAATATTGCCTTGCGCTCCACCCCAAATATAACTAAACACAAAATAAATCGCCTGGTTTTTTTGGCAAGCTGGGACAAAGCCTACATCCACTGAGCAATCTATATTTTGATTCTTGGCGTTTTACCGAACAAACACTTTGAGCAAAGTGTCGCCCTTTTGTGCTTGATGCCTATAGCTCAGCCGGCCTCAGCGTGCCACATAAAAACGTGTTATTTCTTAGCTACGGAAGCAATTGTTCGCTTCAACTCTTTTGCAATTGACTAAACTCTTCAATTAATAGCAATTTACAGCAAGTGTATTCTTAATCCTGGGGATTTCGAATGGCCCAATAGCCGAACGTGCACTCATAAAACTATAGTGTGCCATATTTCATCCATTTTACAATAAGCCAAGGCGATACATAAATTTCAGTCAAGTCAAAACCTGAGCATGGCCTTGTCTTGCCTGGAGGGCTTGTTTTGACAAGTATTGTTGAAAACCTTTCACGATATTAATATTTTAAAAGAGGTGATTTGTAAAGTGGTGAAAGTTGGTGGCCCTTTCAGCTGCTGTCCTCACGCAATCACAGAAGGAAAAAGAAATGAAGAGACAGAGGACAAAATCAAAGTGAAAAGTCAGGTTTCGTTTGTTTATAGTTGCTCTAAATTGGACAACAAAGGCAAGTATTCAAATTATCTAACATACACAGTCAAATTTCGTCAACATTCAAGCTTAAAATGGAAAGCAATTAACACTCAGCAGGCTTTATTTCGATCGTTTTGTCCTCGTCTTTGTTTGGTAGGTCTTTGTTTGGAGTTGAGAAAGGCCCCCGAGGCAAACCATGAATATGTGATGACATGAGGCAAATCGAACGTAGAGTCAAAACAAGGCATATATTGGCCCTTCCATATGAAAGAGAAAGCATTTTAATGCTTGATGATATTCTTGCGGGTTTTTCTACTTGGAATCCTAGCGTTTATTGTTATTGAGGGTTTTTGTTTACAGTACTCTTTCACCGAGTAATACTTTTAGTGAATATACGATTAAGATTCCATTAAGAACGTTAGACGAACAATGTCAAGGCAATTAGGAGTTTCGTTTATATGTTTCCTAGCGCCATTAGGCAGCTAACGGCTCATCACGTAGTGTTTTTATTAATCCGTGTCTCATATATTCCCAATCTAAATCTTCTGACGATGGCTCGCAATTCCATGTTGGTACTAGAAACGAACCATGGTTAACCCCCACTCATATCGAAAGTTAAAAGCAATTTTCTACTTCTTCGTCTCGACCGCTGTCTGCTCCAGTCGCTTTAAGGTTCAGTAGTATGAATTTTTATAGCACTTAGAGACTTAAAGAAAGGATTTCAGTAAACACATAACAGGATGCAGACCACTTTGTTAGCTCCTCCCATCCAATGCGAATCAAAAGCCAACATCGCTTAAGAGAAATTAATCGCCGTGGTGAATGGGTGACCAAAGAGGCGACAAAAGATCTAAACACGTCTAAGGCAACTCAAGTGCTATTCTTATGCTTAGAAGGCCTTAAACAAAAGAACTAAAGTTGAGGTGCCCAGAGCAATGATACAAACAAACTTTTTAAACTGCGCGCTTGAGCCCGAGAAGAAATTAAATAAATACCAATTCTGTTACGTTTTGGTAAGCAGTCCTTAGTGAAATATTAATTGAAATATGACCAAAACCTCTAACATTCTTTGCAGAGCGTTTGCTAAGGTTGGTGATGTATAAATTAAGGTGAAAATTTGCCCAGTCCAGCGCTAACTCTCTCCGTGATGCATTTCTTCTAAAGCTATTTCTGAGAATATTGGCTAGAGTAGTATAATATCCAATAGTTGATGATATATGTGTTCTCATGGCTCTACTTGAAAATAGCGTTCGGAGAAATGAAATTTTGATCGCCCTTCCCAGTCATCCTTTGCCACTGCAAAACCGGTTTTGCTATGTCATGTTTGTTTTGGTCGATTTAACGATCAATTGCTGACAAAGAGGCTGGTATTGTAAGGTCGCTTTCATTTCTTGCTTTCATCGATGCTAATGACGCAGCATGAATTTATGCCTTTTTTCTCATCAACAGTCAATAATTGACTTTTCCTTTTCAAGATGCCAAATTGTATTTGTAAGGTTTCATAATTTACAATGTTGAATCGTTCAAAAGTTCACTTAATACGATTGGAGGTGGCATATGTTCATTTAAAAATATAGTTCTTAACGCGAAAATGAACAGATTGTATATAATCAGAAAAGCCTTCACTGGATTTCCTGACTGCAACTGAACTCTGATTGCACTTGATATGATCGCTGATTAGGTTCAACAAATGTATCTGTAACAGGAAACTGCTCAATCTCGACTATCAGTTGAGAAACTTTATTTATATCTCGGGTAGATTGCATTGAAGTAGCGATTTTATTTTATATTCAATTTCCAATGTCCGCTTTCAAATATATAGCCGAAATAGTGAATACATGGAATTACCTTCCGAAGATGAGGTAGCCACAAACGAGATAATTTTCCAAGCCTTAATAAAGTTTAAAATAGATACAACGAAGAGCCAGAGCAAAATCGGCACCTGATTATTCATGGTTGTGATAACCAAGTGGAGCGTTTGGAGAAAATACGGATTAAAAGAGATTTGGCAGTAACTGACAACGCCTGATAATTAGAAACTCTTTTCCACCGGTTTTGATATGATAACAACAAACAATAATTATTGAAGGTATGGGTCTATGCTTCGATCAGATAATATCTGAATGTAGTCATACATCTCAGTTTTTACATGAAAAAGGTTGACCCAACCGTTTTCATGTGCAACACCAATTATCACGATCTATCAAAATCGAGACTTATCTGTGACAGCCACACCTCACTCGATGTTTATTACCGTGTTCAACGGAACAAAGATTTTGCGAGCAAAATAAAGATTGTGACATCATATTTTTTTAAACAGAAGAGTCCCAGTGTTGTACTCCTGACGTTGATATCATTTGTTTAGCCTTGAGTCAGCGCCGAGTATGATCGGGTCCGCCTTGATCCAAAGTTCCTTTTTCATCAGTTGATGTCGCATGATATTTTGTTTTCAACTTTATGCACCGGCCGCATTATCATTTGTTTTATGTACGTGTACGGATTTATAACGCTAAAGAATGATTTTAGAAATAGGATATATGATCTGCACTGAAATTAAATTGTAGCTGACCGACAGAAGCAATCCGTTACCATAGTGACTGGTCGATTCTAATGGAAAATTTCAGCCTGTCCAACGTTATGTAACGTAACCAGGTTTTCTAACTGATTTCAGTTTTTGAAAAAAAAAATTAACAAGAGCATTCAAGAAAAACGTAAATGTTAACAACTTTCAAAAAGCTATTCACTTCTTTTAAGCTCTCTGTGAATATGTAAATTTTTAAATCTCTATTAATCTTGTACCGTTTTATTAATTTCATTTTGTTTCTTTTTTTTTCGCACATTTGTTTCGTACTTTTTACTTCATGGAAGTCCTCTCTGAAAATCACGTGTTTACGTGACGGGCGCTTCCTCATATAAGATTTTTATCATCATCATCATCATCATCATCATCATCATCATTATCATCATTATCATTATTATTATTATATTTATTATTTTTACTGATTGTTATTATTATTTTTACTGATTATTATTATTATTACTATAATCATAATAATTATAATTTCCTCAAATGTGATTGGTGCATAAACTGCTCTATTTTGCTCTAATTAATCGGACAGTTGGCTGTAATCGGACACCTGTAATCGGACAGTTACATAAGCCAATCATTTTAAGTCCTCTCCACTAAATCCACCAATCACAACATTGATTATAATCACTATAGTAACCACTGACTGAGACTGACTTTGTAAAACTGTGGAGGTTTAGTCTCTGGTGACTGTTTTGAAAGAGACTTGACAGCCATTTTGCGAGCTGTTCTCCATATTTTATAATTATGTTATTTAAAATGACAATAAAAAGTTCTTTATCAAATGAAACTTTTACTTTTGTGGGAAATTGTAATTGTTATGCTTCGCGGTCGTCCGATTTTGTTAATCACTCGTATGATTACAGACCGAATTGGACTCCACTCAGTCCTATTACCATTATTTATTATTAGGAGCGGGGCAAACCTTTATCCCCCGTATGTTCTATTTTTGGGGCATGTTTGTAAGCACCTATATTAAAACTTGACGAAGTTCAGATTGAAAACGAAGTATCATCGAAATATCTTTTTTCAGAACATATTTTGCTACAAAACCTCGTCTGCTTCTCCGCACACACTTCGATGCCATTTCTAACTAGCAGGTAACCACTCTTACAAACTTTAGACCAACATCAGTTAAGTTCCAAGGCTAGGAATGACACTGCGTTGGTTTATTTGTAAATAAATTTCAAATCTTTCCTTCACCTGACCTAAGTCAAAAACAACTCAGACCTACATATAAAAAGCCAGTGCACAATTAACATACCATATTATCGAAAATGAAAAGTGAAGATATAAAAAGTAAAGAAAGGTTTTAGTTGTTAGAAGTAGATAAATGCATAGGAACGTGAGATAAGTTCTGAAAACCATTAGACATGATGGCTTTCCCAATCGTTATATTCAGTGTTTGGAATGACTCATAAAATTGAAAATTCACCCAGTTAGCATGGTTAATTACCGAGCCCAAGAGGAATCCATTTTCTTGGGTCAAGTCATACATAAAAAAAGAAAACAATCAATAACCTATTTTCCAAGTATTTCACTCAATTAGTCTCGAATGCACTTTCACTTAAAATATTTACTTTTCATAAACGAATTCCACTTGACAGGTGGAATGTGATATCAAGTACCACTGGTACCTGGTTTGGTTTAGTCGAAGCTGAAAAAAGGAAAGGTGCCTGAAAACGATTCGATTGTAATGGGATCCACTGTAGCAAAAAAAAAAAAAAAAAAAACTTAACTTCGCGTACGGGTATTTTCATCAACTGCAAAGATTTTGAGGCGAAATATAAAATAAAAAGGAAAGGAAAAATTCATTAGGCAAATCACCCACAGTGAACTGAAAGACAATGAAAAATTCATGTTGTCTTCAGAGGCATACCGGTCAATGACATTCTTACCAAACAATTCCACTACTAAAGAGCCTCATTTTCATCATGGGAACCGGACGAATCGTGTTTATATCCATGTGCAAATTAAATAGCGAAGCGTGTTGCCATACAGATCAAGCGGTCCGGGTTCGTTCCATGACCGGGGACATTGCCTTGTGTTCTTAGGCAAGACACTTTGTTCTCAAAGGTGCTTCTCTCCACCCAGGTGTATGAATAGATACCAGTCAAGTGTTAGGGCAACCTGACAAAAATGCAGAGGGTAACCTGTTATGGACTAGAAAAACATCCAGCTGCGCAAATCGGGATAGGACACTAGTGAAAAAACAAACCACAATTCATAGGAAAATTAACACTCAAATAAAATTAAATTACGTTTATAGGAGGATATCATTTTCAAAAATTCATATTTTCAATTCTTAGTTTTACTATGGTCACGCCTTTTAACAAGGGATAAATGTGTATACTTAACAGTTTATAGGGGTTTTATGGCATACATGCATTCATGAACAGAAAGAACTAAAAATCTCATTGCTATATTTATAAGTTAGTTAGTGCTGGGGTTAAGTGGAATGAGTCAATCAGAACTCTTTTTCACAAGTTGTCCAGAGGTTATAATTTTCAAGTGCTTTTTAAAAATGAAAAGTGGAGATAAAACAGTAAATATCAGTTTTAAAAGTGAATAGATGCAGGTACGTGAAATAAGTTCTGAAATCAAGT
>Ga0126338_10000187_pt1 | contig 27373 bp, 18 predicted proteins | sample OrbCmetagenome_2_FD_92529 | JGI IMG/M metagenome (GOLD analysis project Ga0126338, IMG submission 92529) | Coral microbial communities from Petempiche,Puerto Morelos, Mexico - Orbicella C C metagenome | ecosystem: Host-associated > Invertebrates > Cnidaria > Coral | place: Petempiche,Puerto... | reverse complement strand
TCATTAGGTACATATGGGCAGTTTTGGCAATGTTCTAACGTTTGAAGAGAATCATAAAATCTAAGATAGCGGATCCAAGATGGCGGCTGTTAGAGATTAATGGCGTCATTTCTACGTACTATTACATCGTCATTTTGTGTCATAGGTTTAAAAGGAAATATATTTGAAACTGCCATAAATGGACCAAGTTTCATTGTCGTAATAGTTTCAGGGTACGGGTCTCAACGACCCTCTACCCTTCCCAGCCGACCAAAAATGCCCGGTCTTACAATGCCAAACCCTCTATGGAGAGTTCCCTCTAGAGTGATACATTATACAATTAATCACTGGTCCCGAGAAAAACAGTTAGTTTTGTTTTCCCGAGAATCTCGATGTTTTTCGAGACGAAATCAAGGGAAACATCGAGATTCGATAAAAAAAAATATATAGCTGGAGTTTATTGTAAAGATGAAATTAAAGTAACCTATGGTTACTGGGAGAGCGGGCGACAATAGGTGATTTGGATGACGGCGTCATTTGACTACAACTACCAGAATCCCTTGATTTAGAAAACGAAAGGAACTCTGGTAGTTGCAGGAAAATGACGTCAACGTGGAAATCTGCTTTGCTTAATTATTGCACGCAACATTTAGATTTAGCCATTGCCACGTGACCATAAATCAACCAATGGGAGCGCGCGTTAGATTTAACTCCAGCTCTGAAATAAAAAAAAGGAATGTATCTTGTTTGAACCAGGAGCGATGAGCAGTTTGTTATAAGCTTTTTTTTCTTTTAAAAGGTCGGCAGCTTAAGCGTGAAGCCAATCTCAATACAGGGGCGACTGCACAGAGTACAAAGGTCGCACCGTAATTAAACCCAAGAAACTGTGATGGTATTCTTTATTCTTCAAAATGTCATTTTTATTTTCTTTTATAGGTGGAACGTGTAGAGATGAGCGTTGAACAAATTCAAAACAGAGCAAAAAGTCAACTAACAAGTTTAGTTAATGCTGGAAATACTCTAGAGACCGCTTCATTTGTTCAATGTATCGCGGAGGAACTGAACGACGGTAGCGAATCAACGTCTGGAGAAAGTCCTGAAGACAATAAGAAGAAAAAAGAGGTAAATGATACGCTCACGCCATTACCCTCACCTCCACCTCCATCTCTATCTCCATCTCCACCACCACCACCACCTCCACCTCCTCCTCCTGCACCTCCATCTCCAACTCCACCTGCACCTGTACCTCCATCTCCACCTCTATCTCCATCTCCACTTCCACCTCCATCTTCACCTCCACCTCCTTCTCCATCTTCATCTTTGTCTTCACCTTCGTCTTCATCCTCATCTTCAACTTCATCTCCATTTTCATCGTCATCTTCATCCTTACCTTCACCGTCACCCTCATCCTCATCTTCATCCTCATCATGACCCTCATAAACTTTTCCCATTTTTTCAAATATTTTACCAGTAATGTTAATTATTTTTTTAGGTGCGAGAGCTTCTTGTTACGGCTCTGATAGATACACAATCTGTTAGCGGGAGTTTGTCTGATATTACGCTGTTTACCAACACTCTTGCCACCGTTACAAGCAACCCTAAAGAGAATTCCAAAGCTGTGGAGGTAAGTACACTTATATGCTGTTGACTTGTTCATCCACAAGTATGGGAATTAGTTCCAGCCTTGGATAATGTTCCCTTATTCTGCTCAACCCTGGAGTTCAAAATTTGAAAAGGGAAATGTTGTTGTTGTTGTCAATTAACGGACTAGCATCATATTTAATTATTGTAGTGGTTGATAGAAAGGAAAACTGCCTATGAAATCCACCGACGTCTACATCTGAGTCTACCCTAGAGAGGAAACAGGAAATTAAACCCACGCTTGGGACAGAGACAATCTTTGATCCGGTGGGCTTGGAACACATAACTTGAATTGCGATATTTTTAGTCGGCTGATCAATGCTAAAGAAACTGGTGTTTCACCATTACCATGAGAGAGGGGACTCTATTGTTTTCCAGTATTGATTCTTGACCGACTCATCGCTACTAGAGTGACGTCACATAGCAAAGAGTTATCACTTCGAGAAGCCTATTCAGATTACGCCATTAAAGGATAGTAACAGAGGTTAAGAAAAACCAGACCTAATATCGCTTCTATTCGCATACTGATGGGTGTAAGTGTGTAAACTTTGTTATTCTTTTTTGTCTGTTCGATTTTCACTAGATCGTATTGTTCTTCGATTACGACTTCGACTACGACTCCGTCGCTTGGGAAAATTAGGCTTTACTATGGACTATGATGCGAAACGGTACTCTGGATGAATCGAACTTTTGAGGTGTTTTCGTGCGAAAATTCGACACGTGTCGTTTCGAAAACGCATTAATGTGGACGGGGCTTAAGAGTGCCTCCCTCCACTGAGGAGACAGGGTAAATGGGTACCCCCGGAACTGTAAGGGCGTACTAACAAAATGCAGGGGGGGGAACATGAGACCGAAACCGGATGGGTGAGTGGTAATTCGACTAAAACGATGTTGCCGTTTTTTCTTTAAACCAGGAAAAAGTCGCAGGTGTGATGGAGGAAGCCGGTACAAAAATCCTTGAACAAGCCAACGGAAAAGACGAAGTGTCCAGCGAGGATGTAGTGGACGCCGCTGGGTCTGTGTTGAATGGAGGAGCCAACATCATTAGGTCAGCGGCTGTGTCACAAAACAATGAAGAGGTGAGGAGGAAAGGAGAACAAATGAGCACCACGCGAAAATCTCCCACAATGCTAAGCAAATATGTGTTTTTTTCATAAATTCCTTATTATAGCCGCATGTGGAGGCGCGGTGACCTCATAGTTAGTGCTCTCGACTCCGGATCGAGCGGTCCGGGTTCGAACCCTGGCTGGGGACATTGCGTTATGTTCTTGGGCAAGACACTTTACTCTCACAGTGCCTCTTTCCACCCAGATGTACAAATGGGTACCGGCCAATTTAATGCTAGGGGTACCCCTGCGATGGACTGGAATCCCATAAAGGGGGTGTAGAAATATTCCTAGTGGCTTCATGCTACAGATACCAGGATACGCTCAGGCCTGATGGACCACTTGGTTCGTATGCAGACTTTACCTACCTACCTACCTACCTACCTACCTACCTACCTACCTACCCACCTACCTACCTTATAACTGCATACCTGTTTTTACGAGGTGTAAACGAGTTCACCGGGTCAGTCATAAAAAAGTCGAAAAAATTTCGGTGCCACCGGTGCACTAGTTCAAAGACGACCACCTCCAGAGGTGATCCTGATCCGGTGGGACCGAGAAGAAACGAACCATTCCATTTGACTTTCGATCAGGTTTTCACAAATTTTGGCATAAAGGAGAGCATGCTAACCTCCTTATGCTACCGAAACCGGGAAGAAACGACCCCGCCTCCCACTTGGCATGGAAGAAAGGTTTCTTACTTAAATCACACCTGAGCTTGTGGTTTACGTTTCAGACGAATGCAGCAAAAAATACAACTCAGAAAATTCTTGGAACATTCGATAAATTGGCAGAGGCTCTGACAGTTTCTATGGTTCCCGGCGAGGTCGCACAAGAGCTTACAGCGGGATCAATCTCTCTGGGAGTTTCTCGAACAAAGACTGAGGACATCGGTAAAAAGCCACTCAAAATTGGCGGTAGTGAGGTGACAATTCCGCAGAACTTGACGGTCTTTGGCAATAAAACTCTTGATATAATGGTATGTTACTTTGTGTAGGTATGAGAGGTGTTACATGTAAAATTCAACTTTTCGTTTGAGAGAATTTGAATGTAAAATTCATTATCCAGGAATTTAGTAATAATCGACAATTTTGGACAGTCTTTTTTGTTTGTAAAACTAAATATATTATCGCAGTAATAAGTAAGCTGTGTCACAACCGTTCCCTCCCCCGTAATCAAATAGCGGAGAAAGCGTTTATCGTACTCAAGTCACGTGACTTTTCCAGGAATGTGTGGGCAATGACCTGATTGGTTGATGTATCGTTTGCGGCTTGAAGTGTAACGTTCTTTAATTGTTGAACTCAGCGCTTTGTGTTCTATCCGTCGCGCTGACAAATAACTCGAGAGTTGAACACAGTAGAAATTTACTTCACTCTGTGAGTGAGATTGGGATTTAGCATTTCGAAGTTTAAAAGCCAGGCTAACGGAGGTAATCAGCATTTTGGCGACAAAATTATTCCGTGTGTGGCTTGTTTTTCTTTCTTTGAACTGGAGGTCATTAATTCTCTCATGCGCAACTTCATTTGTTGTCTTCATGTGTCACGTCAGCTGTTGTGCAGCCTATACAGCTGGCGGGATTTGAGAGCGAGTGATTTTTGGTGGCAGAGACGCGATTTTATTCTTTCGAGGGCGGAGAAGTCAACTCGACTCTTCACCAATCCCCCCGCGGCGTCGCCACATGCGCTCAAGGCTGAATTATTCCCACCAAAACAAAATGCAGTTGCGCAATGAATCCAGCCAGCTACACAGGCTAGCTGTTGTGACACTGAAATCGTTTTTTAAAATGCATGGATAATTTATGGAAAGAACACGATTATCAAAGGCAACACACAGGCACAACCTTCGAACTTTTCTTTTTGGGAGTGTAGCTGTCACACATATAGGCTAAGTGAAAAGCGTTAAGATTTGCACTTCTCCTATAGGTGTGACAAGATATAACACCGAACAGTTGAAAAAGAAATGCTTCTAGGGTACACTCTAAATATGTCTTTTTTTCAAATTTTATAATTTTGATCACAGCTTGAGCCCTATAGATATAGTTTGTGAATCCGTCACTTCTGTCAGTACCGAATCCTGTCCTTCCAAGCTACCTAACCAACCCCTATGTGTTGGCTAAATGTCTAGCCTAAAATATCAGTCATCTTCCACCCTCAGCCGACTGATAACAATAGGGAGTTTAAGAAACCACGACGGCGACGCCGAGGACAACGTCGATTAAAAAGTGATTTTATATTTTACTTACGAATCTTGCGGTACCCTAAAGTCATTTGCTTTGTTTATCACTGTCAAAGCCATCATGAAGCTGAATCTAGGACACATCGATAATCTCGAAATAAAAATTGATAAAATTAGCCGTCGTGGTTCACGTTATCCAGACAACGCAGAATTTGGTCATTTCACGTTATTGTTATGCAGAGGACGGCAAACTGAAATGTACCAAGAATTGTAACGCACGTGCACAGCCATTGTTCTGCTTTGAAACCTTTTGTTTAATTTAGCGACATTGCCGTTACCGTTGCCGTCGTAGTTTTCTTAAGCTCCCTATTTCAGGCTACTAAATGTTCCATGGTGGGGAAAACAAATCGCTTCATTGTACAATACATAAGAAGGCAATTCCTTCACTGTAAGCTCGTCCAAATGTTTCATTGGGGCAAACCATGTTAAGGAGAAGTATTACTGTTAGACATTCCTCCATCTTATTATGGCTTCTTACGTCTAAAATGGCCTCAAAATTTCTCATCATGTGATGATGAAAGAAAGCTAGGTCAAAACTCGTCACTGTTCAAATAGACTTAGGGCCTGTTTACAAGGAGGGGGGGTTACCCTAACAAGTGGGTTTACAAGCAAAATTTCACAGGTAGGGTAACCCTACAACCCGCGACAACTTAATGCGCGGTTACACTCAGCGAGTCTGAAAACAAGTAGAACGTTAACCCGGGTAGGCGGGTTAACGCTACTTGGAGTATTTACATGGGAAAAAGTTAACCCGCCTGCCAGGGTAACCCTAACACGCAGACAGGGTAACCCGCCTACCCGGGTAACCCTGGCTGCCTTGTAAACACGACGAAGAAAAAAAGAGGAAATGTTTGAGTGCTAGGGTAATCCGCTTGCTAGGGTTACCCTCTCTCCTTGTAAACAGGCCCTTACGGCCTCCAGGGATTAGAAGCGAAATTAATTGAACGCCCTAGCGAAGGATAGCCACTAAAGGAATACCATGCGAGCAGAATTGCTTCGATGTTTTCTAGATAGGACGGGAAAGACGTAGGCGATCTAGGAAAGATCAAAGCGATATATTGAAGGAACACATTAGAGGATTAAACCTGCCAAGAGAGCAGACCCAGAGTAGATTGAAACTATACCTCACTGGAGAATTATTTAGTAAATATTTCTGTCTGTGATTTACTCACCAGCAACTTGTTTCTAAGACAAATTATCATCCTGAGAGGGAATTCAACAACAGCGGGCTTGTGAGTATTTCATTTCAAGAGTCAGATGGCGGCTATAACCGCAGCAAAATTGATGTTAAAGATCTGGAGAAAGGAAAGGAAATAAGCGTGATTGTTCCAAGAATTGAGCCAGATGCCGGTCGATTTGCGGCTTCAGGGGAGCTTGAGTCAAGCAAATACATTGAGCACGAGTTTGAAGTACATGACAACATGTCCGCTTTGATAATCGAAGTGTCACCAGGCCTTGACGTGGACATAGAGCTGTATGTCAAAAAGGGAGACGTACCCAATTTATCGAAGAACGTGTACGACTACAACGTGACGCTTTCGGTTGGAGAGTTGACTCCAGGGGTTCGGGTTCGGGTTGACAACTCATCAAATTCCACCGGCCCGTCTCATCATTCATATGAATATTTCTTGTCTAATGAAGATCTAAACTGGACTGCAGCCGGGACATACTTTGCTCTCGTACGCTCCAAGGAGCCCAAGAACCATTCGTTCACCGAGGAGGAACTGAAAAAAATACCGTACAACTTCTCTGTGATCCTCTCCAGTTGTTGGTATTACGACGAGGAAAGCGAGGTCTGGTCAACAGAGGGCGTCAAGGTAATTTACTCAGTCCAGTCAGTCATTTCAAATCTCTCTACTGATCGCAATACATTTCTTGTAAACTTAGTTCTCATAGTTTGGCGATACATCAAGTTTCTATCGAGTTTAATTAACAATTATATTATGAGCTCGAGATTTCTATGCGTGATAGTTGACGAAGCCTGCATTATGTTATCGAATTTTTTTGATAGGTGGGGCCGAAGACAAGTGTCAGTGCTACTGAATGCTTGACTACACACCTGACAACATTTGGGAGTAACTTTTTCGTTCCACCGAACAAGATCAACTTCCACGAGCTCAGTACAGAAAAACTGTTGGAGAGTCCGCATGCGCTGATTACAGTGTGTATAATTTTGGGCCTTTATCTCCTTTGTCTTATTCCTGCGAGGAGAGCGGACAAGAATGATGCATTAAAGGTACCCATCTGTCGCTTTATACTTACTTGAGCCACTTCAAAGCTCGAGCCGATATTCTGATTAAGCTAGGGATTTCTAGATCAAGAAAATTGTAAACTTTCGAAATAATTTTATAGCTATGTGCTCCTTGCGATAATGGATCAAATCGAAACTTGATTCAGCTAAGTTTTAAAACTTATCGCAGCTAACTACCGCAATGATTATATTTAGTGCCCTTCTTGTAATAAGTACCTATTTTCTAATAAGCAGTCTCCCTTGAGTCTGTCCCTTCCAAAAGCACCCCATTAGCGAAAAGGACTTCAGGACAACGAAGTAAAACAGACTGACCGGGCAATTTGTCGAAACTACATGTAATTCGTGCGCGGTCCATCTCAGCGGTCAGTATTGCAAAATTCGGACCATTTAGGGAACCAATCAGAATTCTCCTTTGAACGTGGAACAGCTGGTCACAATAATTAAACGTTATTTTTACAGACGGGAGTGTCTCCACTACCTGACAATGACTCTCGAGATACCTATTGTTACGAGATTCAAGTGCATACGGGGTTTGCCCGAGGTGCTGGTTCCAGTGCTGAAGTGTCCATTGTCGTGACTGGTGCTCTTGGTGACAGTGAGCCTCGAGTGTTGAAAGACCCGAAGAGGAAAACATTCAAGACAGGTAAAAATCATACACGAAAGACCGTGTTTGACCACATTCCCAGTTATCGAGAAGACAGTTGAAACTACGACGTGTAGCGGAGTATTTTTGGCGAACTTTGAGATGTTTGGAAATGTAATCAAACACGGTCTTGAGCTTTCGATAATAAAAGGCGAGCTGTAACTAAACAGTACCGAATGTAACAAATCGACTGAGCAGAGCGTATCCCATCTTTCTCAGGGGCCGTCGATGCCTTCCTCTTGACTGTACCCCAGTCTCTTGGCAACCTGAAACAAATCCGCGTCTGGCACAACAACGGAGGCAACTATCCCTCGTGGAACCTTCTCCGTATCATGATCCAGGATATACAGACAGACCAAAGATGGTGGTTCGTCTGCGACGACTGGCTGGCGGTCGATGAAAGCGACGGCAAAATCGAGAGGAATCTTTTCCCGGCGTCGAAGAAAGACCTGACGAAATTCAACGTGCTTTTCACGTCCGAAGTGAGGAAGAACCTGACTGATGGTCATATATGGTTCTCTGTTGTGACTCGCCCACCCCGAAGTACCTTCACTCGGGTTCAACGTTTGACATGTTGCTTGTCCATTCTCTTGTGCACCATGCTTGCCAATGCCATGTTTTACAGAGTGGGAGAGGGCGAGACGACTATCAATTCCATTAAGATCATGGGGTTTAGCTTCTCGATCCGACAGGTCTCAATTGGGGTTATGAGCAGCTTAGTTGTGTTTCCCGCCAATCTTATCATCGTTACTATCTTTCGAAAAGCCAAGCCGAAAGAAAATCGATACACAGTGAAAACCGAAAGTGAAGATATAGAGAACGTTGATATCGAGGCTGGCGGAGAAAGGAAGAGAGCTCCACCGAAGAAAGGTCTTCCCCACTGGTTCGTTTACGTGGCATACGCCATAGCATTCCTGGCCGTGGCTACAGCAGGATCTTTCGTCATCATCTACGGAATGGTGTTTGGAGCAGAAAAATCAGTGCAGTGGCTTTCATCGATGACTGTTAGCTTTTTGCAAGACGTCTTGCTTACACAACCAATCAAAGTGTTCCTACTGGCGATGTTGTTTGCCCTGCTCATTAAAGATCCCAAGAAAGCCGAAGAAAATTCCTACGCGGACATTAACGCTCTCGCCAACGACGAGGAATGGCTGCATAAAAACACAGAGGATCTTGACCCCGAGATGCAGAAGACTCTGAAGACGCTCATCAATGACAAGCCACCGGACGAGGCTAAGTTAGAGATTGCACGACAGCTTCGGATGAAGGAAAAGCAGATGAAGTCCATAATTCGAGAGATTGCCTGGTACGTCATCTTCCTCTTGGTCCTCCTCACCATCAGTTACGGTAACAGAGACCTGATAACATCCCAGGTGACGCGATATATGCAGAACTCCTTTGTAGACTCAACTTTCAGCGGAAACCTAACTTACAAAAAGGTAAGCCGTAATCAAAACTCAGAGAGTTTCTGTTTACACGATTCGGTTCCATGTTTGAAATGATGCCTGAGTGGGAGGTGCAGCAGCCTCATGGTTAGTGCGCTCGTCTCCGGATCGATCGGTACGCGAGCGAGCTCCGGCTGGGAACATGGTGTTGTGTTCTTGGGCAAGACACTTAACTCTCAGTGTCTCTCTCCGCCCAGGTGTTTTAATGGGTATCGGCGAACTTAATGCTGGGGCTAACCCTGCGATGGATTGGCATCCCATCGAGGGAGTAGTAGAAATAATCCTAGTCGCTTCATGCTACAGAAACCGGGATAAACTCCAGCCTAATGGGTCACTTGGCTCGTATGCAGACTTTACCTTTACCTTACCTTTAATTGTGCCTCTGTTTCAAAACAAGTCCTCGTGCAAAAATGAGCTTGCTTTAAATGTAAAAGAATACTGCAAGCGGAATACATTTTTGCACGAAAACTAGTTTTGACACTGAGGCAAAAGGCAATTATGGCATGGCCGATTGGTAGAAAGTAAACCTCGTACTGTTCAAGAAAAACCGACTCCTGTGATGGTATGAAAAACGTTTAGACAGCGTCGTTACAATTTTCTGTTTAGGTTGAAATTCATGGAAGTATTTTTTTCATCGTTGATACAAATGAAACTCTGTCTGGTCACGCATTGTTTCTTGCGTGACGATGCCTAAACCGCTCTCCTATTAAAGCTGGAGTTGTTTCTAGGAGGTCCTTGGTTCAACTCCTTGACAAGCTTGTAAGTAGCCAACTGACCTGCCTCCGGCCAGGCGCCATTTCTAAGCCTATCATGTATAATTGAAATATGTTTGCTTCTTTCAATCTAACTGGCATGTCTAAGAATTAAATATTTACTTTGTAGCCAGACGCTTCGACCACTATTTACACTTAACATTTCAAGCATTTAACGAGATTATTTTCATTATTTGCAAGGTGCACGAGATCTCTCATTACTGGAAATGGGTGAATGAGGTTTTCATCCCTTCTCTGGACCCTCACACTTACTACGATGGCGTAACGCCGTACGAGACCAATTTTCTTGCAGACACACCCAACGCCTATCTGTTGGGCGTGGCGCGGCTGAGGCAGCTAAGGATCAAAAAGGGTACGTGTTGCACTCTTTCCATTCCGCACCCCTGCTCTTCCCATCTTGTTTCAAATCTCCGAGCGTTGACTGAAAGAAATAAAAGCTCTCCGCGCAAATATGGACTGTTAATCTCTAAAAAGACTAAAATTCTAGGAATGGTCATTGCACAATTCAAAAGTTTATTTTACACTCTATCTGACCTACACTACATTATACATCATTTTTTTTTTTAACTTCACTTGTGAGGACCTAACTTGGTAAGCTCAGAACCCTCTAGTTTCGACGTCATAGGCTTCAGCGCTTAAGGTTAATTTTAAATCGCCTTTTACAACTTACCTATCACTTCGAAATTCATCCCTTTTGTGCTTATTGTTTTTGTTGCAGATACCTGCGAGTATAAACGCATATTCCACCACATTATCCCCCAGTGTAATGATTTCTACAGCATGGAAGACGAAGACCACGGCTCGTACCTGCCTGGTTGGAAAGGAAAACCTCTTGTACCACCTAAGAATGGTTCTGTTACCCCGGTCCCCACTCCCAGTAAAACGCCCCAAGTAAAAGGTCCGTGGGACTACCAGAGCGGAGACGAACTAAAAACATACCCGTACTGGGGTTACAAGGCCACCTACAGCGCTGGAGGTAGGGCTTTGATTAGATCAGTAGTCAGCAAGAGAAGGGGAAGTCTGGGGTAGGGAGGTAGAGGGTTGAAATCTCCAAGTATCCTTTAAGTCTAACACATAAAATCGACGGGCTTATTTTCAGTATATTTTATTATCCGAGGTAATTTTGCCTTGGATGATTAGGAAGGGATTTTGCTCGTGAGGGTTTAAATGACTGTAATTATTCTACAGTCAGAGAATGAACAACAAGAGTCCGTTTATAGTTTCAGGGCAGGGTGATGCACTCCTGGTTGCGACTTAAAATGTAAAACAAGTTCTATCGTGGGGAGAATTAGGGAGACCCTAACTGTGTTTTTTTTCCCTAATGGCGTCTAATACTCCAGGGTTTACATTCGAAACGAAGGAGCTGATAATAGGTTGTTTTCCCTGTTTCTGATTTGGGGGCTTGGCAAATTTCGCGATATAATTTCTTTCTTTTCTTCCTTTTTTCCCCTATAAAGAGGAAGGACGAGATAATTCGCCCCTATTTACGGTGTTTAGTCATTGTCAAAATTCAACTGCCATCGAGTTCCTGGTCTTTTAAAACTGTTCACATTAATCTCATTAATGTTTTCAATGTTTTGTGTCTGTTCGTGACTCGCACGATAACTCGAACCCTTACTCGCGAGTTCAGGTTCGCGCTTACTCGCATCCGCTTTATTTCGTTGCAGGATTCGTGCAAAATTTACCCAACGATGCCAACGATTCCATGAAAATAACAGCAAACCTACGCGCTAGTGGCTGGCTAGACCGCTACACACGAGCTATTTTCTCCGAGTTCGCCATCTACAACGCTAACACAAACCTCTTCTGCGTGGTAACCCTTCTGTTTGAACAGCTGCCTACCGGAAGTCTGACTTCGTATCCCAGCATTCTCACTCTCCGTCTCTTCCGGTATGTGGGAGGAGAAATGTACTTCGTGTTGACATGCGAGATTGTGTACCTCGCGTTCTGCGTGTTCTTTGTGGTCAAGGAGATAAGGCTGTTTGTGAAGAAGGGCAGGGAACATTTGAAAAATCCATGGAGCGTTCTGGAAATATTTGTGACTCTCCTGTCACTGTCCGCAGTTGGACTGTACTTCGCGAGGATGAAGTTTACCAACGACGCTCTGCGAGATATGAATAATGACCACTCCGGCTTCGTCAGTTTTCATTACACCGCGTTCCTAGACGAGTGGCTCAAATGCATCATTGGTATCATCGTGTTCCTTTCGTTCTTGAAGCTGTTCCGTCTCCTCCGTTTCAACCGTCGCATGTCACTGCTACAGCAAGTCTTGAAGCGATGCTTCACCCAGTTGATCTCATTCCTGTTCATGTTTGCACTGGCGTTTCTTGCTTTTGCACTCCTCGCGTGCCTAGTTTTTGGACAGGCTATGGAAGGGTTTGGCACGTTCTTGACAAGCTGCGCCTCTCTGATGGACACCATACTCGGCAAGTTCACCTTGAAAGGGATGATGGAGGCAAACAGGATCATCGGACCAATCTTCTTCTTAACTTACACAATCTCCATGGTGTTCGTTCTCATCAACATGTTCCTGTCTATAATCAACGATGCGTTTACAGAAGTTCGTAGCGATGTTGAGAAGCAGTCCAACGAGTATGAAATAGTGGACTTCATGATTCATCGCCTCAAAGAGAACATCGGAAAGTCCATCGGTCACGCCATCCACCCTGTGTACAAAGAGCCTAAGAGTGAACTGGAGGTCAACTTCGATAAAATCGCTGACAATGCAGATAACGCCATGCATTTTATGAGGAACATCGCATTCGAGGACATGAGAAAGACGCGCTGGTTTCAGACGGAAAGCTGCACAGACAAGAAGAAAAACTTGATAAGACTGCTGATGGAGGTGGAGTGGGATTATTACGAGGAGGAGCTTTGCGATTCTATTCCAGTTTTCGAGAGGTTTCTTAACCAATACAGCAACGAAGAACTCGAGAAAATTCTGCAGTATTACCGACAGAAGCGAATGGTCGAAGATGTAGTTTACGACGAAGTCAACGGAGGAAGAGACGAGGAATCATCTGATGGAAGTGACAGCGATGACAGCAACGGCGACAGTAACGACAGCATCAGCGACGATGATAAATCAAGTAACGACGAGAACGAATCGGGAGCCGAACAAGTCGCCGAAGATGGAACGAGGTTATTAACGCCAGGAGTCGGTGATAAACCCAGCAGCGCACATAGCCATCGTGAAAGCTTAACGGATGGTTTTGTCGAAACGAAGATTCGAAGTCCTTCGTTACTGGTCACCGATTTAGAGCCAATAATTGCAGTACAAATGAACCAACAGACGCAGGATATCAAGCGAGAAAGCCCGTGTGTGGATCCTTACACGGTGGTGAGTGAGAATGAGCTTGTGAAAATACTACAGGACGTGCAACGCGATGTCGAGAGCCGCTGCGCCACAGATGCCGAAATTGATAGCATTTTCGGAGACTCGTTATCCGCCGATGGTATCAAGCCGCTCAAGTTCGACAGCGAGCCAGAAAACACTGGCAGCATGAAAAAGAATGCTCCCAAGAAGCGACGAAAAAAGAAAACAGAGGAGAAAGAAATGCCAAAAAACAGATCTCCACGAGACGCTTGGGTGACAACAACAAACGACAAAGCTGAAGATGATGCGGCGACCAGAGAACCAGAGGAAAAACCGGAGGAAAAGAAAGAAAAGAAGGAAAAGAAAGCAAAGAAAGCAGAGAAAGAGCCAAAGACGAATAGAAAGCCTAGTGATCCGTGCGTAGGAGATGACGAGGCCGAAGAAGTTCCGAAATCGAAAAAGATACCAAAAGAAAAAGGTGTGACTGAAGTTGAACAGGAGGCTGAACCAACAAAGAAGAAGAAAAAGGAGAAAAAACCCGAACCTTCAGCTGTTGTTTTCACAGAAGAAAACGTGGAGGAAGAAACAAACGAAGGGGAAGGAAGGGTGAACAAGAAGAAAACCAAGAAGAAAAAACAAGAAACATCCCAAGAAAACCAGGAACCAGGCATTGCATCTCAGGCTGAAGGAAAGAAGAACGAGCATAAAACATCCCAAGAAAACCAGGAGCCGAGGGTTGCGTCGCAGGCTGAAGGCAAGAAGAAAAAGCCAAAAGCCAAGAAGAAACTTGCCACTGTTGTAGATGATGGTCATGTTTCAGTTGCATCAAATGAAATGGTGGAAACAGTGGTGGAAGGAAAGACGAAGAAGAAGAAAAAGAAAGAAAAGAAAGAGGTACCCGCCGTGAACAAGGATGTAGAGTGGAAGGAGGAGAGCGAGTGCTGAGTCAGTAACATTTTACAGTGGAGTTTTGCAGTAGCTGTACAAGATAAAGTAGAATATAATTATCATATTCAGTTTATAAAGTAGCTTTGCGCGACCTTAACTAAAAGTACAAAACGTTTTGTTACGATGTATTCAAAAGGTGGAGCCTTATTTCGTTTGTCGGAGCAGCTATGCTTTTATTGTAGTTCCTCATCTCTTTCATATACGATTCTTTAAGTACATTAAATAAACACCTTAAATTGTGGTGGTTCTTAAGTTAAAATTTGGTAAATATTAAGCTACCTGCTCCTAAATCTAAGAACAAGCAAAGAGCCACGAAATTTTCGCCAAATTAGTTTCCTATTTGTACCACACAACAAATACGATTGTTGCTACACAACCGTCCTCTGAGGAAACTCGCGGGCTCGGTCCATTTGCGGACAAGGGTATGCATCCACAGTTAGACGTTACGCCAGTGCGTAGAATAACATTCAAATAGTATTTAATCCTCGCTGGAAACAGAAAAAATAGCTCCGAATTTTTCTAGCGAATGTAGATAGTTTAACGACGGAATAATACGCCTTTTGTAACAAGAAATAGAGAGTAATTGTAAAGGTCGTAATTTTTTGCATATTAAAAAGTAAATTATAACGAGATTGCTGTTACAGAATGGTACTGTGGCCCCTCTAACCTTCAGGGGCGTATCTAAGGGGAGGGTGCAGGGGGCTTACCACATCCATTTTATGACGTAAAATGTAGAGGCAACCACGCGTTTTTTAAAGTTATTGATCTTTTTGGAAAACTTTTACGATGCCCGTTACATTTTTTCCAGTCACCTCCCCAGTAAGTAAAACATTTGCGTATCTCGCGCGCGCACTACGCCATCTGCAGGTACATGTCTACTTTTGGATTTTAGTATAATTTCGACAGATAACAGCTAGTTTTTCAGCTGAAAGACGTTAACAGTTAGTGGTTAGCGATATGCTGCTATTCCGGTGTTCCTGGTTTAAGTACAGGCTCATTAAACTTGCTCAGAATAGAAAAGTTTTGCTTTCTTTTTAGTCGTGTCCTTGGTATCGTAGTTGGTTGCGTCACTGTCAACCCCAGCGCGCGCGTGCCACTTTAACCGTGCCTTGCGTGATGCGCAGAACGTGTGCGCACTAACAAAAGTAGGCACCGTCCTTAAGATGCACCATAGTTGCTTCTGTGGACTGCACGGTGGTCTCATGGTTGGCGCGCTGGACTCCGGATCGAACAGACTGAAAACTTTAGTTCTTATTGAACTGATTTTCTTTTCGAAATTCAGCGATGAATCTCGTGACGTCACGAGCTCTGTGATGATCACCATGGTTTCAAAAAAAGCAAGGATGACAAAAGAATTATAAACGTCAGTGTTTTTAATCAGCGCTCCCGTCACTTCTATGAGATTAATTTTGAGGTGAATAAGACAAGGTTTTTGCCTGTTCCCTCGACTAACATTTCACAAAAAAATGCATGCAGTTGCTTCTTCTGGTTTTGCCTGAAGAACTGATTTCTATCGATTCAAGGTAATTTACTTTTAAATTTTACAGCGCAGTTTTAAACTTCCTTATAAACGTCTTGTTTCATAATAGCTGCTTTGTATATAAAACCATCCAAATTAAACCTGCAGAGTGAAACGTAAATAAAACAGAGCATCAAAGCTCACACAGTAAGTAGATTATGGCGCTTATTATATGACTGAGAAAATTACTTCATTGTGATTGGCTGAGGGCAGACCAATTTACCGTTAATTTTAAATTTGCACTGCAGCGCAAATTAACGCTCACGCCTTCGCACTTTTCTCACTCAAATAATAAATGAGTAATCGTGTGACAGCTCGAGCAATTAAGGATTTTCACTGCTCGTGATATTTGAAAATTCTTTCAACTTGCACTCGCCTTCAGGCGAATGCAAATTTGAGAGAATTTTCAAATATCATGAGTAGTATAAATCCTTAATTGCAGTCGCATTCATGCGATTACCTGTGCCAAATTAGATTGTTGTAAATTGCATAAGACTGTTATAAGTACCAAAATTCGCAAATTTCACTTGCATGTTTTGCCTTATCTATTACTTTTTGGAGAGTTTTTCGATTTGCATTCCAATTGCTTTCTGTACATCTTCATCGAGAATGCAATCAACAAAGTTCTTGATGTCCTCTTCCCTCGTATCCTCCAACGCCTCAATAAACTGTTTGCGCATGATCTTTTTCGTTAATTCTCTGGCCCTTCCTGCAGGAAAAAAAAAGAAAGACGTCAATCAAGAAGATTTCAGTTCCAAAGATTGAAATACGAATTCTCCTTACTGGTTGTGTCACGGTTCGACGAATTTAGAGTTTCATCAAGACAACCGCATTCCTTTATTTGATCATTTTCGCTATTCTCATTACCTTCTGCATGACAATGTATGGATATTAGGAGGAGAAAATAAATGTTGATCATTCTTAAAATAATTGATAATATCTCTCAGTTCCTACGCGCGCTGTGATTGGTCAATTTAGCGAGCCGTATTCTACTGTACGGCCCGCTAAAAATTTGAAGCTTTTTTTGTAGCCAAAATGTTTCGTGATTTATTGTCAAGTGTTCTTAACTTTTACAGTAAGTAAAGTTTAAAACTTTCTTTTACTTTAAATTGTGTATTAAAACGTGCTACGAGGTGCGACAGAAATTTGAAGCCGTTCCGCGTGAATGGAAGTCGTTCCTGAACCCGTCAGACAAACTGTAAAGATGTAATAAATATCTTACTAACATCGTATTCTCGGTCCGTAATGTAAGTTATGGATCCTCGTTTTTTTCCCTTTCGATTTATGGCCCGCGCGCTTCTCGCTTAGGCCATAAATTGAAGGGGGGAAAACTCGGTCCGTAACTTACGGTACGGACCGAGAAGGCCAGGTTAGTAAGAGGTTTTTTTTTTTTTCTGGCTAAAACTTAGAGCTTGTTACCTGAGCTGAGGGAGAGCTAGACAGAGAAAAATTTGGTTTGAGGTCATAGCTTATGGATTGAGATCTTGCTGAAATTGCAAAATATTTTGTAGCCGGCCAGCCCTCACCTAGTAATAAGCGTTTTATCATTGATACCAATTTCATAAGAGGAACTAGACGGGGAGCAGTCTCTCTTTTCCTCGAAAATCCGTGAGGAAGAACTCAAAACAAATAAGCGTGCGAGCGTGACTGTGAGCGTCACTCTCAAAGTCACGGACTGTGAGCGTCACTCTCACAGTCACGCTCGAACGCTTACTTGTTTTGTGTTCCTCCCGACGGATTTTCGAGGAAAAGAGAGACTGCTCGCAGTCTACAGAGCAACCAAAAAGTCAGTTCACAACAGTTACTGCAAGTGCCACTCAAAGTTTCTCAACTCATCTCAAAACACCTTGCACCCAAACATAATGAATTCTCATCTCCTACCAGAATACATGACCCATTTCTCCATTTCTGATTTTGTCTCTTCCATGACTTTATCTTTTGGCAAAACTTTGTCCACCAAGCCGATGGATAAGGCTTCCTCAGCAGAATATCTCTGGTTACTCAGAATTGCCTGCTCTGCATTACTTTGCCCAACAACATTTGCCATATTGCCAGCAACCCTGGAAAATAAAGGTAAAAAGTTTAACGTAAAGATATGGAGCATCCTAAGCAACACCGACAACAACAAACACAATCAAAACACTTGCTAGATATGACAGTTCCAATACACATTGAAGATAGGAGTATGGGAAAGGATTTTGTCATCACAGTATTTCAACTAGGAACAACAAAAAAACCAACTAAACAATCACTCTGATGAATAACCTTACATACTCTCTCAGGGTCTTACAAGGTCTTAAAAGATCTTCTAAAGATCCTTACATGTTTATAAGATAAGGACCTTTCTTTTCAAGATCTTGCAGAGATCATTAAAGGCTGCCACACACTAGCCGATTTTTTGTCGTAGAACTGCAGATTTTTTGTTGAGGTCAAATCGGGTTAAAATTTGTCGGGCCATCAGCTTGCCGCACACTCAGGCTAGTGTGCCTGCCGCACACTAGCCGATTTTTTGTCATGACTAACTGCGTTGAGGCTTGGGGCCGAGTCATCCAAAATCAAGATGGCGCCTATTCCACTGACGTGATTGGTTGAGGCACGTGCGAGCCCCAACAAATTGTCTTGGTCCACCGCACAATAGCCCGACAAGACGTTTTGAGATCTAGCACTGTCGGATATCACTTGACAAGTCCAAAAACACAACAAAAAAAAGTCCCGATCTTGTCGCAGACTTGTCTGAATTCACCGCACACTAACCGACAAGTGTGCGGCGGCCTTAAATAAAAGATCTTGCAAAACTCTGTGCAAGGACACTCCAGGATCTTTGTGCCAAATTCTTTAAAGATCCTTAAAGATCTTGGCTATGGAGTTTTTCAGGATTTTGATTGAGATCCTTAGTTAGATCCTCATGAACATCCTCAAGGATCCTTGAAAGATTTTTACCAGGGTAACCGACCGAGCCACTGACTGACCCACCCACTGACCCACCCAACAACGCACTGACCAACCCACTGACCGACCAACCCAGTGATGCACCCACTGACTGACCGACCACAAAAACCCCAGCTACACAAGCCTTAATTGCATGCAAAGACAACTAATAATTTCAGTGGATTAATCACTGCACATTGCTAGCTAATCTAGCTGAGGTTTATCTTAAAAGTACCAGTACTCACTTACCAAAATGGTGGTGGGAGGCCCTATAAAAATAAATAGGAAATATTAACAATTTGGGCTTTTGCTAGATTAGGATTTCAAATAAAATATCTCAAGGTGAATAGTGCAAAATCTGTGAACTGTTAAATCATCAGAATCATTCATTTTGTCTGTATGAGGGAGTCTTGTACCTAAGATGGGGATTATATTCTCATTGTTTCAAGGTACAAAGCAATAGTCATCTCTAATCAAAACTTTTCCTTCACCATTTAACAGAACTTACTGCCTCAATCTCTATCATTCCAATTCGAAATTCCTCAGCCATGACACGATAATCACATGCCAAACCCACTACACAGCCTCCTGCTAGGGCATGTCCCTATAATGACAACAATGTATTAATTAATTTAAACACTGGCAAATTATTGTGACTGAAACAAAACTGGTATGAATCAAAGAAACAGTGAAATTATGCTGTGATTGACTACATGTATTAGTAAACTCAATCTGATTGGTTATGAATTGATAGAAGGCCCTAGAATGCACAACACCAAGAGAGGGGGAGGTGGGCTTTGAATTTAGCAAAACACCACTCAGTTATCAGGCTACCTCTAGTCTCTTTTTTTGTGTGCCATACTTCAATGAATACAGCGATAATGTTTTACTGCTAATCAGTATTGTTACTGAGCACATGCAAGTAAAAGTAACGGATATTTCTCCCAAAGGTCGCAAGACAGTAATGTATGTGAAATGTTCATGTCACGTTTTATGCAAGTCTCACCGGAGAGGCTTCATGTATAAAGGAACGCAAGCCATGGATCTGTATGATGTTTCAAAGCAAACATGGTCTGCAAACAAGATCTTCACAACTAAAGCTAGCAAGTGCTCGGTTATGATGTTGATCATAATTTAAAATTAGTTGAATAATTATGCAAATTTGGTCAGGCAATGTCCGATGACCACATTTCACTAAGGGGAGGGGGGTTCTAAAGAGAGGCAGGCCTTAATAATAAATTCCTTCCCCAAAAAAAGTTGTGGGGGAGTGTTAGAGAGGGGGGCTCTATGGGGTATTTACACTGTTAAAACAGACAAAATTAATGTTAAAAATCAAAAGTTGACAGAATGGCACTGTTACATTTATAGCTGCCATGGTGGCTAGTCTTGAGCCATACAGGCGGAGCCACATTTCCTGGAAACAGCTCCAAAAAGAAGCAAGACGCTTCACATCTGGCTGATAAACTTCTTTCACAAGGTCTAGACCAGCAGAGAACACTTTTGGAAGGCCCTGATTCCAGAAATAAAAATAAAATATCAAATTTTATCAACCATTAAAATCCAAAAGTGAAAATCCCAATCAAATTTAATTCAATAACTAAAGCTGATGTGCTCTTCACAATTTTAAATCTAATCACATGTACACGTCAAGTTTTCTGTTCTCACACTGAACTATGAAGGAAACTGCTATAAATGAAACTGTTTTCTCATGAAAATCAGGAGGAGAGATGGGGCAAGGGATTTAACACAACAAGAGTCATTATCAACTTTCCCATATTACATTCCACTTTGCAGGAATAAACACTTTTCCGAGCCTGAGCGAATAAATCAGGAGAGCGCAGTCTAATGCTGAAGGCCCTCCATAGGTTTCGACTTAATGCAGTTTCATTCAACCACATGTACCAAACTAACAAAGCAAAAGAATGAACAAACAGCTGTTTTGTGAGAAGCTGTCCCACAGAAATGTAAAAGTGCAGGATATGCAACAATGCTTGAATGTTACGGTTCTATAAGTAGTGCTGGTTTACTATGATGGCTTCATTGAAAGTGTTCCATAATCAAAGAAAGAGAAACACAAATAAATTTATTTGTGACTCATACTTTCTCTTTCCTTTGTGCTGGAATTACACAAAGAGTTCAATCTAACAATTGATGTTAAACTAGCTACAGCTGTAGCATTACCCATATAAGCTCATGTGCGGATTGGTCTAAACAAGTCATGTGACTGAATATTCTCCAGCTAAAAATGGGGAATATCCAAGTGATGTTCCCCAATTTTCAAAACCACGCATGTTACAAAAAATATATGAAGAATAATAAACACAATAGCCTTCATTTGGTGCAAAAATATGCTTGGATATTTGTCCATGGACATTACCTGTTCCTCAAAGCTCACAGTTTTTCTTGAGTTATACTCTTCGAAAACTGTTGGCTTCTTGGAACAGATAACGTCCACGCCAAATGGAGGCTATTGCTTATATATGCTGGACAACTCTTCTCAAATAGCTGAAAATCAGTTTGATTCAGCATACCCCATAAACTATCTAGTATGTTACATAATTTTATCTTGAGGCAGCAACTAAGTCATATAGTGTTATTTTTATGTACCATAAGAACTATTTTAAGGTTTGTTTAATCCCACAATTAAACTTTAATTTTGCTTAGAGAAAATAAGTATCCTGTCTACATCGGCCATATACATTGCTTAACAGATGAATGAAAGTTCACACTTCCTTAACCCATTGACTCCTGGAGCTTTTTGCCAAAAACACTTTTTTTGGACATTTTGGAGATTTTCAGGCTGGATATGGGCCAAATTAGCTCCAATCTACTCAAAAAGGCATTTGCAACATGACAGCATGCCTTCCTTTCCACTAGCATCATGTTTTACAACATTTTCGCTCAGGCATGCGCAGAAATCAAAATTTTGAGATAGTGACCTACGTGTTTAGGCTTTTTGATTTTTTCTTTTTTTTTTCCACCTTTCCTTTTTGTCCTTTTCTTTTCTTTTTGCTGCAGTGACTTGCTTCCAGTTTGAAACATTCTGAGAAAGCATCATTGAGACAGGCAATTTTTGCCATGGAGTAGCCGCGTGTAGGGGCAGGAAATTTTGCTCTGAGTTTTTCACTCAACTTTTTGAGCATTTTTGTGCATATCTCAGGCTCCATCGGACCGATCACTATGATCTGGGGATCATTGGAAAGATCTTTTCCTCCTGCAGAAGTTTGGTCAAGTGGAAGAAAGGCCAAGGTTTGTCACGGCCGGTTACGGCCAGCACAGGAGTCAATGGGTTAAATTCATTATATAGAGTTAATAATTTCTGCTGATTTAGGTCTGAGCAGCTTCACAGGCACAGTTAATTATTGACATACTGAAGTGATAATGAGTCCTTGACAATCTTGGTCATTTTCTAACTCATTCAGGTTAGAGTTGATTTCTTGTAAAAACTCCATACTGAAGCTGTTGACAGGTTTTCTGTTGAGCTCCAAAATGGCTATGCTCCCTTGCTTTTCAACATTTACAAGTGAGGACATACATCTTCTAAGATGTCCAAATGTAAACAGTGTTCTTATTTCCTTTTCTGGGCATATCACTGTAATTAAGTAATGCAAAGTGGATGATGAAAATTAGTTCTTTAAAAGGTAATTCTGTCTTTTGTATTTGATGCATTACAACAATTTCCCAGTTGATTTCTTCTGCCACTTTCTACCCAACCCCCCCCCCCCCACCTGCAACCCCTTCTCTGCTATCTCAAAGTCTAAGAAAGCCAGCAGTGATAGGAATAGTAAGATTTTGCCTTTCCTTTTTCTCCATTCCTTATCTTTTTGCTGCAGTTGTTGACCTTCTTCTGGGCTTGCTTCCAGTCCAAGAATTTCAGAGAAAGCATCATAGGGATGGAATATTCTTACCACAGAGTAGCCAACTGTAGTAGGGGGAAAGTTTTGCTCCAAGTTTTTCACTCCAATTTCTGAGCATTTCTGTGCTTTTTCAGGCTCAAATGACTTAATCAGTGCAAGCCGGGTATCACTGGAAAGATCTTTTCCTCCTGCAGAACTTGAGTATAAGTGATGCCAATTTTGGTCAAGGGTGATAAAGTCAGAAGTAAAACAAAGGCCAGCACTCGTCACAGCCAGTTACGGCCACCACAGGTCAGGGTCAGTGGGTTAAAGAATGCCAGAAAAGGAAATTAGATAGATAGATGGACACCTTTATTTAAATCAAGCATGTCGAAAATATCAACATGGTCAAGCTTGAGCCCCCTGGCATTAAAGAAATATTTTTATGACAGTTTGAATTTTTAACAAATTAAAAAGATTTGTATGGAAAAAGTTGTTGGAGAGCAAGACCTTGCTCTCCAACAACATTTTCCATAGATATCCCCTAAATTTTCCACAAATTCAAACTGTCATGAAAAAACTTACTCTTACATGCTAGGGGCCTCAAACTTGGCCATTTCGGTATTTCCAATATGCTCTTTCCATCTCTAGCATTCTTTAAGTTATTGCCCACAATATAAAATTGTTTTGGCAACACTTTGGTCACGTGATCCCAGCTGCAAAGGACCTATAATTATTCCAAGTTTTAAGCCTAAAGATCCTATGCACCTCTTCTTATCCCCCACCCAACTCCATGGGACGTTAACTGCCTGGTGAAAATAAATCCGATCCCCCCAGCAAAAAATTGTCTATAAAAATAATGTACCATGGATGAGCAAAGACGTCTGAAATACAGTGTAGAAAGAGTACTTCGTAAAGACAACTCTTAAGCATGGCCCCTATCTCGTTCTTCATTTCACAGCATACACTTCTTAAAAAGAATATAAGTTCTGAACAAATCTACAGCGACTGAAATCTCTCAGTGAGGTCCATACCACCATAACCTGTCAGACCGCTTGGTTTGATCAAACTTAATAAATTCTCATTTAAAATTAAACAAAAAGTCCTATACTTTTAAATAAATATACACTACGTACCTTTTGCTCTTGAGAGAACTCGGCTAATACCAAACACGGCGGCCATTTTGATTACGAGGAACTCCTGTGCTGGACCTCACAGGAAACCCACTCATGCCTTACGATTTAACCCAGATCTCTCGCGTTTTATAGTAATAATAACAAGTAAGAAACAAGCAAGTAAGTCAGAAATAAGTAAGAAACAACTCCTAAATGTTCTTCTTCCTTCTTAGTCTTCTTAAGAATATTCAACGGCTTATCACAGGGTGATGATTAACTGCCGTGGCCCGTGGCCCGTAGCCCGTAGCCCGTAGCCCGTAGCTTTTATCCAACTGTTAAATCATTCAATGGGGCGCCCGTAGCCTGCGTAGCAAGCATTTCCGTGGGTTTGGGAGCAAAGAAAGACCGAGGAACGGGATTTTAGGTATTTTGCCTGAGCGGAAAATGAGGCGAGAGCCAAAAACAAGAAAGATGCAGGCTAGGCCGCCCGGTGCGCGAGGGCGGAAAGATATCCAACTTACGCTCGTTATATTACCTGGGCGCAAGTCAATCTTTTCCGTGTTATTTGTAATATAATTGGGTACGTGCAAAACGTTCGATCTAAACGCAGCGCTTCTTCTAACCTTAATCATAGTTTGCCATTGAGTGGGAAGGCTGGGAGGGTTGATGAGTAGGTTAGAGATGGAGGGTGGGGGGGTGGGGGGAGGTTGTCTGGTAAACTGACACATGACGAATTGTCGGCTTGATTTGTTGGCAACCATAATCGTAATGCGAATCATCTTTAAAGCGACGTAGACGAGTTACTTTAAATGTAATGAAATCCGTGCAGATGTAATTTGCTCGCGCGTGGCGTTTTCTTTCACAAACTTAGCTCGACGCGCTGCAATCTGTGCGGACAATTTTTTCCTAATCCACCGACGTGTTAGATTGGAGTCGAGAACCTTTAAGAAGCGCCGATTCACTCTCCTCTTTATCGGGAGCTTGAGAGGCGGCTGTGACACAGGCTAGGGCCTTTATTGTACCCCAAAAATCGGGCGAGAAATCGTAGTGTGTAAATTAGGCTATAGAATGTAGTGGAAATCTGACTTCGTAGAACAAACTCCATTTTCACGCCTTCTGATAAATATATTAACCAGTTTGACTGGCTTAACTTTAAGCGCGTACAAGAGTATTTAATCTTAGAGCTGTCACATATTATAGACTGTCTTCTTGAGTCTTGGCACTTTCCATCCGTGTGATTCCAGGTAATCTCTGACGGCTCGTAACGTGATAGGTGGAAAATAAGATCCAATTCTGGTGCGTTTCCACCAATACCCGGCCCTTGCTTCTTGGCTGCCAATCATTGTAAACTTATAGAGGTAATGTTCGCCACGAATGAAGCTAATAAAAAAAACACAAAGGAAAAAAAAAGGTTTATAAATCAAATTAAAACAAGAGTAAGGCGGGAGCTGGCGTCGTCTAATGGTTGGTGCGTTCAGCCCAGCATCGGGGTGATTGTGCTGAATTCTTGGGCCAGAGACCTTAATTTCCCAGGAGCTCACTCCAACCAAGAGGATGTAAATGGGTATCAAATACGTTTTGGGAAACTGACAAAATGCTTAAGCGGCAGGGAGGCGGGGGAGGGGATGGATTATGGTCCGTGTAGCCGCTTTATTCTACGGAAAGGCTTGAGTCTGCTTACGGGATTTACATCTTGAACAGAAAGGCGTTGGACGCACCAGTACTCTAGGAGCAGGAAGGACAAAAGGTTATCATGCAAACTAACAAAACTGATTTCACAAGCAATCCTGTATCTCTGTATTGGGTCTGTGTGTAGGATGAATGAAGTATACTTACGTGGGAGGCGTAGCGTTAAAGAATGGGTTGTGTGCTATCAGTGAAGTAGCTTGTTCATCGTTAACAAGAAGTTTAGCTGCCAAGTGAATCAACCAGGGATTGTACTGGTAATTCTGAAAATAGTTCATCGTCAGTAAAACGGTTTCTTGAAATTACGACTCACAAGAGAAGAAATAGCAAGACAATTGAGCTTAAACTCAAAAACTTTCTTTTTCAAGGATAATTAAGAGAGACTAGAGACTCGCAAGTAAGCGAAGGTCTTCATTACGGTAAAATTCACTACTAAGTCCATTGACTGTCTCGCATAATTTACAAAGGGATGCACCTATTGCTGCTTGATGGTAAAATGTAAATGCAATTTTCATCAGCCCACAACACAAGGAAGAGTTTTCATGACACCGGGTATTGTAATTAGATCAAACCCAGGCCACATTTATAGAAGACGAGCGTTCTCACCGCTGCACCATTTCAATTCGATTTCGATTCCATTTCCGCCGCTCCCTCGAGACCGGTTCGGAGAAGGAGCGCGGGCTCCAGCGGCTGGTAATCGAGCGTAGATATAGGATGGATGGAAAAACGATATGAACGCATTGAACGAGCGTCTGGCAGCCTTCTCGGCAAATCTATATCCCTCGAATCTTTAGTTTACTCGGCTTGGCTATTTTGAGAATCTCTTTTCGCAGATTCGACAAATCCCAGTATTAAAAGAAAATAACAACAACAGAAACAACAAAAGTAGAAGTATCTATTTCTGGGGATAAACCTTTCTTACTGACCTGAAAAGCTGCAAACCACATGAGCCAATCCAGTCGGTAGTGATACGGTGAAATAACACATGGTCGCCTCTTGGGGTCTCCAGGTTTACACTTAAACTGATATTCTTCCCAGATGCCTCCATCTTCATCTGGTATAATGGTCGAGTTTCTTGTTCCTTGAAATATCACTTCGGTCCTTTCTTTTGTTACGCTGGGAAGAGCAAACAGAATTTGTCGGATTTTAAGAAAGCCCATGTTAAATATCCACCAATGTAATGAAATAAATTGGAAGGTTTATTTAATAAGGTATTTTTCCGAAAAGGTCATGACTGTTTTAACCATTTTTTTCAAGTCACATTTGACGGTTTGCTTACAATTTATAGTCTTATAATCTTGAAACTGCTACATGTATTAAACAAATACAACGAAAGATAACCACGCATTTTGAGGCGCATAAAATCCCATTAATCAGACTGTGACAACACACGTAGCCAAAATAGATACCATCGACTATAGAACAGCTTTAATGTATTCCAATTGGTTGTATTTTCTATGGCATAGTATGAAAGCTCGTATAAACCTGAAAATATAGGCTTTAGGGAGCATGAGTTATTATCACATTTCCGTGATATGTTATCTGTCGTTCTCAATATTGTGGACGGTTTATTTTATCAGTTACTTCACCTTCCAAAGGCTCCATACGTGTTGACTATCCTGAAGGAGTCAAATGATGTGTTCATGGCTTGTCGTGACGACAGCAGGTTCTGCACAACAGGAATGCTTAGATATGCTATCATGGCAGCAAGCATGAGCTCAAACACACGCCGCACACAAAGACCTGCAGAAGACAATATGGCAGGTTACACCACGAGAGTCCTTTAAAAAAACTTGAGAACTTAAATGTAAACCTAAATCCTAAGTATTCTAGGTAATCATAGTCTAGAATACGAGTGCGATTAAGGATTTGCACTTTGAGTGATGCTTGAAAATGCTCTCAAAATTGCACAGGTGAGTGAAATTTGAACGAATTTTGAAATGTCATGAGTA
>Ga0126338_10000185_pt1 | contig 27422 bp, 19 predicted proteins | sample OrbCmetagenome_2_FD_92529 | JGI IMG/M metagenome (GOLD analysis project Ga0126338, IMG submission 92529) | Coral microbial communities from Petempiche,Puerto Morelos, Mexico - Orbicella C C metagenome | ecosystem: Host-associated > Invertebrates > Cnidaria > Coral | place: Petempiche,Puerto... | reverse complement strand
TTTCCTGCATGTGAAAACCAATGTCCCTCCTGCTAAAAACATTTAATGAAACCCCTGTGAAATTGTTTATGCAACAGATCAGACCTTGCTTCTTGAGTGAAAACTCAGACAACTTTTGATTTAGTAATTAGGCAAGTACAATTTTTTTTTTTTTAAAGGGAAGTTGTGAATCTAATGAGTCACAAATGCCACCTTCAGGTAAGATATGTTACACTGTACCTTGTGGCCTTATTACATAATTAATAGTGAGATGTTTTAAAAGTAGTAATAGTTCTTCTGAAGAAATGTAACTGGTAAATTCAGTTTGAAATAGGTTTACTGTGTAAGAGAGTAGAGTGGCCAGTTTTAAGAGCATTGCTGGCTGTCATGCCAGAATAATCTTCTGCAGCATAACTTGCAAAATGGTTAACATTGGTGATTCAGGAGGAAGCCTGGCAGATCACTTAAAAACAACAACAAAGATGCCCCTAAACTTCATATCTTGGAATATTTTGAAAAACTTGATTGCTTACTTAGGGATTTCACTTCATCAAAACAATACTGAAATTTGCAAATATTCAGAACAGAAACTTATCTTTCAACTTGGTACCTTGGGTTTCCATGGGATCAATGAAATAATATTGTCATTGTCCTTCTAATAAATAATAATTTATTAATTTATGCTTTTTTTGTCACCACACTTCCTTTGATAGCATAACTCCCTTCTCTACTTATATAGACATCATAAACATAATAACCCACAATAATAATCCTCGGCTTTGCTGTGATGAAAGACTCATGCTTGTAGTTTCAGCTTTAATAATATGGACTTGGAACCCAGCAGCAGTTAATTTACCTTTGTCAGGTTCAAGTTGATAATTAGGTAACAGTTAAAACGTTTGTTGGGTTGCAATGGAAGAGAGATTTATTCACTTTAGGACCTCCATTTTTTTTTAAGGTACAGTTTCAGAAGCTGCCACAGCACCACAGAATGTTCTTAGTCAACAGATGCAACCTCTGTTGGTCAAAACAAGACAGGGGGACCTCTCAGGACCACCAACTTACAATACATGTGTGAACAGAGGCACGGAAGTCTTACATAGAGGTTCACAGCAATCTTTGGAGCAAGGTAGGTTTGCTGGGAAATTGACTGGTTGGGAAAACCTTTTACAACACAGTACCTTTACGTCACCTTCAAGGAACCAAGAAAATGGAACTTCTTCAGTTGCATTACGTGGAATTCAAGGCTGTGGTCAGAGTGCCACAGAAAATTTGACATTCCAACGTATGCAGCATGGATTCAGTTCATTAGCAACATCAACTCAAAAAAGCAGTTTGCAACTGGAGGGGGTACCCTCACAACAATCAGTAAATGAAGATAGTATGGCAAACCCTGTTCAGCACCATTACCACACAGATCTGGGCGGTAAAGCAACAATGTGGGGGAGTTCATCAAAACAAAGCATGCAGTCTTCAGTGGCACAAGGCAAGGAATAGCCTTTCGTATTTATGTAATGATTTTATTGTGAGAATCAAGGTAAAAAGAAGAAAGAATAACACTGTGGCTTTCTAATTAGTCATAGGATGACTACCACATAAAAGACCAGGCTTGATTATGCATCATTATGTCAAATGAATATTATATTATTTTGTATGTTTTAATCATTGTGACCACATGTTTTGGAGTTGTATCTTGTGGTGCATTAATTTAATCATACAAGTCTGGTTGCTTGTTTCTTTTTTCAGCATTGTTTATAAGTGTACTCATCTTGACAAATGTCTGTGTAAATTTAATGATAGCTGATTTTTTTGTTTAGGTTCAGCTTTAGTGGCTACACAAAAACTTAAAGCTCTAACACAGTTACCATGGGTGGATTTAATAACAGGGGCAGCTAATACCAGAGGAGGCCTTTTGCAGCCAGGTCTGTCAGTACAGAAAAGGAAATATGATTCCATTGTACTGTAGAGCCAGGTAAACAGGTGTATTTATTGCTGCATTTCATGGTGTGAATAAAAATCCCTGAATTCTTTGGGTAGGTTTCTCATGCCTACACGATGACATTCCATAAAATTAATATTTCTGGTGTCAATGATTTCTGAGCCACAGCAATTACAGATCAATGAAGTTTCAATTGTTAACTTTGGTAACTTGAGGCAGGGACATCAATGCTGGGACCCTTTTCTGCGGAATCACAGTTTTGCTTTTTACATATATATACTGGTATACAGCTGCTTTAGATCCATGGTAGTAAGCTGCACAGTATTGAACTTTATCTTTCCAGCATGTTCCACCAACTCAAAAAAATAAAATGAACAAATATCAGCAATTGTTCTTGTACAAGTTACAAGTAGATTGTTGTGCACATGTAAACCATGTGACTAGTGTAGATATCTTCAATTATTGCCCATAGGATTTACATTTGGATGGTGGCTACACAGTAGGTTTCCATTTAATGGCTATTTTGTATATTATGCAAAATAGGAGTATCGCAAGCGAAGGCAATCACACTTGACCAGTCCCATACTATCATAAACTTTTTGGCATTAATCTGCTGACAAGTTTTGTTGGTTAATTTGCTGACCAGTGGACCACACATTTTGGAGATTTTCAGCCCAGATATGAGCCAAATTAGCTCTAGTCTACTCAAAAAGGCATTTGCAACATGACAGCATGCCCTTCTTTCCACTAGCACCACATTTTATGACATTTTCACGTGGGCATGTACAGAGATCAAAATTTCGAGATGGTTCATGGATAAGAAAGTGACCTATATCCTTAGGCTTTTGGGGTTTTTTTAATAATTTTTTTTTTGCCCATCCTTCTTCTTCTTTCTTATCTTTTTGCTGCAGTAATTGACTTTCTAACGTGCTTGCTTCCAGTTCAAAAATTTCTGAGAAAGCATCATCAAGACAGGCAATTTTTACCTTGTAGTAGCTAAGTGTAGTTGCAGGAAATTTTGCTCCGAGTTCTTCACTCAAATTTCTGAGCATTTTCATGCTTATTTTAGGCTCCACTGAGCTGATAACCCTGATCTGGGTATAGATGATGCCAATTTTGGTCAAAGGTAATGACGTCAGAAGTGGAACAAAGGCCAACGCTCGTCAGGGCTGGTTACGGCCAGTTACAGCCGACACAGGCATCTTGAACTTAGCATTTTACTTGTAAAATAGAGTTAACTAGTTGGAGCTTACTATGACCTCTGCACTACCTCTGTTATCAGAACAAGAAAGCAGCTATAAACATTTGCCTCCAGGACAAAGGACATTGGGTGACATTGCCTTTATTGTAATATCTGCTTTGTTCATAATGTACACATGAACTGACCTTTAGGTCTCCAGTATCTCTACAAACAAGTCTGCTTTGTTAGTAAACTGTAATCAATACCAGGTTACGCCTAAATCCATTAGATGTAAGTTGCGTGTTCCTTTGTTCTTCATTGCTTGCACTCGTTGTATTGCGCTCACTCATAGTTTACCAGGCATTAGCGTTGTCTCTCTTACCCACTTTACCCTTCCCTATGTTCAAATAAAGCTTGAGTGCACACCTTCCACTTCCATTCGCAATGATGTAGCAGACTGGGTGGGGCTCTTATCCCACCTTAGCTTCACTTACCCCGGGTGGGGCACATGCCTCACTTGTTGGCTCATCCTTTACATTGCAGGGTGTGTTGTTGCCACTGTTATTTCATTACTCATTTCAGGGTGTGTTGCTGCCACCCTCATTGCATATTTAGTATTACTGGGGTGTGTTGCTGCCACCCTTATTGCACTACCTATTATTTTAGGGTGTGTTGCTGCCACCCTTGTTGCTTGTACATGGCAGGGTGTGTTGCTGCTACCCCCAATTTACGCTAGGGTGTACCCAACAACCTGTAGTCCCATTTACTGCCAAAGATTGTGTTGTTGTTTATTGTGTATCATCAAGCAACTAAATTGTTAATGGGTTAATGTTGCCCTAAATTTGCACTAGACTTGCAAAATTTTCATTTGCATGGAGTTTATATGATTACTCTCATGGTGGTCCAGAAAGTATTTTAGCTGCCTCAAAGAAGGTCTTAATTTGAACCACTGCACCCTTTTCCCTCCCCTCTCTCTCACTCTGGTCCCACTTTAGTGGAAATTATTTGACTTTAAGACGAGGAGGCTGGCAACAGTTTCCTACACTTTTCCAACAGCTATACTTTGATGGATGAATACTACCTCTGTTTGTCAAGAGATACTACTGACAATATTGGTATAATGTACATGCCTAGCCATTGGTAAACCAATAATGGTAATTTTATTGGCATAATAGGTTACCATAGCAATGGTGTAACTTGTCAAAAACACCCTTAATTTTAGATTTAAGTGCTTATAACACAACAACGACTTTAGTGACCCCCATTTTTTATTATCGAATTTGTGATAAGCATAAGATGCAAAGTTTAAAAAAATTCTGTATTGTGAGTTCAGAGCCACCTTTAATGTTCAAAAATTTAAGGTGGTTCTGAATCTACAATACAGAATTTTTTGAAACTTTGTAAAAGGTTGCATGTTATCATGCTTAACACAAATTTGATAATAAAAATGGAGGTCACCAAACTCATTTTTGAGTTATAAACACTTAAAGCTAAAATTAAGGGTGGTTTTGCGAGTCATGCTGTTGCTATGGTAGCCTCTTTTTGTCCCAAAAATGATAATGATGTGTTCACCGATCATTGGGTAGTTTTTTGATACCATGATTGTAGCATCAACTGATAAAGAGTAGTTAGAATGACCCATCAAAATCATAAGTCTTTGGAAGTGCTGTAAACTGTTGCCATCCACCTTAACTTAGCTTCCACTCCCTTGGAATTTTCTGTGGGATGAATAAACAGTAGCCTCCATTTGGCACGGAAGTATGTTCGCATATTTGTCTGCGGGCATTATCTGTTCCAACAAGTGAACAGTTTTCAGACAGCATAGCTTGAGGAAAACTATGAGCTTTCAGGAACAGATAACATCGGAGGACAAATATCCAAGCATATTTTTGGGCCAAATGGAGGCTATTTTGTTTATCATTCTTCAAATATTTTTCGCAACATGCGCGGTTTTGAAAATTGGGGAATATCACTCGGATATTCTCTAGTTTTAGCTGGATAATACTCAGTCGTGTGACGTGTTTAAACCAATCGTGCACGAGGGATTAAAATATTTGATGGATTATAATTATTAATTAATGTTTAACTCTCTGTATTTCTGCTGATAACTACTGCTATGATCTAATTTTGTCATTCATTTCTTTGTGTTATTAGAGCACATGGAAAATGCCCAAAGTGCTGACATTGCACAGGGTTCAAAAGTCTCAAGATCTACAGAAAAGTGAGTAAAACATACCAGGCAATGAAATAATCTATGTTGTTATATAGCTGGCGCTTTTACCACTACAGCGTGCCCATTCATTGGCTAGTTCATGGTCACATGACATTTAACAATGAAACTTTTTCCTGCCAAATGCCATTAACGGGCAATATTGCCAAAACTATGATGTCAAACAGGAAACAGTTTACTGTTACCCGCAAAATGTTGACCGCTGTTGCACGCCATTTGACAATAAAGTGATTATTTGTTTTCCACTGGTTTGACCCATTTGTTTTGCCATATAACAAATCACTTAATGACTGGTCACTTGGGGAACAGCGAATTTTGTTTCCCTCAAATCTCAATGTTTCCCTCAACTTCATCTTGGGAAACATTGAGATTCTCAGTAAACAAAATTCACTGTTCCCCTCGGGACCAGTCATTAAGTGTTAATTGTTTAATATGTGTTTTAATGTTAGGTGGCTTACTAGATAAATAGACACTAGGGTGTAGGGTGTAGTGGATGTCTGTAGAGCAGATGGGATTCCAGTGATGAAATTTGTTCTCACCTCTTATTAGGTTTGCTTGCATGTGTGAACAAAATTTATGTCAGACAGAAATTGTAGACCTCACTAGTGGGTCTTTGAAAACTGTAGTTACAGTCAAACTCAGAAAACTGTAAACACCCAAAATATGTCTGGAATGTTTGTTGTGTTATGACCAATCGTGAGTGAGATCTTCAACCACAGAGACCACAGAAAATTGATGTATTCCATTGGTCATGAGTTAATATATAGATTTAGCCAAGCCCAAAAGTGGAGCTCCTGGGCCAGGTTGTTCAAAGCCCGATTGAGATAACCCAGGTTAAGGATGTTCGCGCTAATTGTTTCTGTGCATCCTTACTGCGCACACAAATTCACCTGCCACGTCATGCATGAGCGCGCACACTAAGTAATAAAATGAACATTGATAGGGCAGTCATGGCCATGTCCTTAGCTTTTCTTGGATTTAACAATCTTGCACGTTTGGTGACCCCTATTTTTCTATTGATGAATAATTTTCTCTACTGATTGTCTCCGTTTAGCAAAAAAAATTAAGAAAACCCATCGACTAGAAGTTTTGCAAAATGCACCATCGAATTCTGTTCCTTTTAGCTCTTTGTTTATCTGTGCGACGTTTTCAAAGGCCTCTTGAAGGGCTAAGTTGGTAACACTTGGAATTATTTGGGCAACAGACCCACTTCTACAAAATATGACTAAGACTCTCCTTTGATATTTTTAGCCATAAACCCCTGTAACTATTCTCAATTATGTGCACCAATTTTTCTAAATCAGGGTAGTTTTCTACATGTTTTAGCTCCGAAACGAAATGGGTGACCCCCATTTTTTTTTGCATTTCTGACACAAGTAACTCGCACAATTATTTGACTGCAGTAAAAATTTAACAAAATATATTGAATGGAAAATTTTCATGTGAATGTCCTTAAGTGAGAATTTTGATCTTAATTTTGTAACTTTCCAATGAGGTTTTCTCTATGTTGTTTGGTGCTCTGTTTGGAGTTTGGATAATCTCAAAATACACGAAACAAAAGTAGTGAAAAACATTTGTATACAAGAACTATTTACACTTCTGTTAACTTTAATCCTGAGTTAGCGTTAACCGGCTTCCAAACAACCCTGCCTCGTTTACAAGTAACCTGACATGAACCTGCGATCCAATAGGAAACCAGCACTTGGTCAGCAGTCAACTTTAAAAAAAACACACAACCTCGATGAGCTCTAAACTTGAGCCCGCGATATGGTCATGTGATACTAGTCAACTGACACCTTGTTGTGACAGGTGTCAATCGACGATATCATGGATGTCCAATATCAAAGAAAGAGGCTATAAATCAAGGCTTTATGTTTCTGTCAACAGTTTAGCTGGAGTATGGCCGCAATCTTGTATGACTCCGTCATTGTTGTTGTGCGTACGCGTTCACGAGCAATACCACTAGCCATGATAACCATGAGAAAATCTATTCATGGGTTGCCTTTTCTTTTCCCATATGGGTATGGGGCTCCGCGTGGCGGCCCTTGGGGCTTGCTTAATGCTGTGTGGTAAATGAATGTTAATATAGCTTTGCAATGTTTTTTTTTACCTTTTGTTATAGTATATAAGTGTAATGTAGTTATGTAGTATCTTTTTGGCGACTAGCCACTAATGTATTCATCTGTGTAAGTAAGTCCATCCTTAACCCTAATCTTTGGATAGTTTTCATTGCCCATTCGTGTAGCCCTAATCTTCTGATAGTTTTTGTAGCCAATCAGTGTGCGTCCGTAAGCAACTAATCCTCGGATAGTGTTGGTGGCCAATCAGAGCATCGTCCATCCCTCATTGACCTCTTATTGATCTAAGTGTCTTTCCATGTGGTTGTGCTTTAACGCCACTTGGACTCTGATAGCTCACAACTAGTTTGATTCCGTCATCTAAAAAGTGGGTTCTTTGTTACAATGAGTTTAAACCATTTTGGTTGAAGATTCAAACACAGCTATCTTAACGCATTTATGGAGAACTTGTTTGCAAAGAATTTTCCAGGTATTTTTACAACTTATGGCAATTACATTATACATGCTAACAGAAATCGTATAGCTCCATCAAAGCTTTTGTTTAATAGTTGTGGCAATTGACTGCTTTGCGATCTTAAACCCTTTTCAAGAGTAATATCTCCTTTGGAGAGTGAATGATCTCTTTTGAGAGAGCTAAAGTTCTCTTTGGGGAGTGAATAATAAACTCCTTCAGAAGGCATATAAACCCAACCTTGGGTCATGAAACAACAGTCAAATGACAAGGTGTCAAATTACATTTGCACATAATTTGCATTAACTTTCAAGTACTTTCAAGTTGTGTTTTTAGTGGGTAACTTCTGAGAATTTGCAAACCTTTACGCACTTTATGAAGAAATATTCAAGCTACCTATTTTTATTGCATCAAGGCAGGAGTATTTTTAAAAATGAACTAACTGGTTATGGAAGATGTGACATTCTGTTTTGCTATTTTGGCTTCATATGCAACGAGTTCCTGTCATGCAACGTGATTTTTTTTTAGCAGTCAGACACAGTTTACTAAAGCAATCGGCGATTGCTATTTGAACTACTAGATAAGTGAAATAAATTTGGTTAAACTATCATCAATGCAGAATTTCCTTAGGACTTGGCAAGAACACTTGAAATTGAAATTTGGTTTGTCAATCATCCCACACTATTCCCCGCACAATCGAAGTTTTTTCCTGCACAATTTGCCTCCAAAATTCCACATGATGTAACTAGAAAGCCAACTTGGAGGTAAGGTATTTAATTCAAGTTACTGAAAGTCTTATCATTATAAATTTGGAGACATATTTTGCACGGTGTAAGAAAGAAGTCGCCTGTTATTAATAAGCCACGAGTCCAAAAACGTTTTCGTATTTAGCTCATTTTATTGGAGTATGATTTATGTTTCTGCAGTGTTCTAAATAATAACAGCAGTAGCCACATGCAGTCCTTGACTGCCTATTTTTTAGTTTTTATACTGTATTGGAATTTTTTTCTTGTACTGTACATGTATTGTAATTATATTTCCTATTGGTAAGAGCAAATAAAAATAAGTTATTAAAAAAATGAATAAGGAAATATTAAAGTTAATAGTGGATGTTTTGGCGTCATCATGACACCATTAGTGAGTTAGAAGTCGTTATTGATAAAAAATAAAATAAAATAAATAAAGACCTTGGAAAGATTGACCAGGATGAATTCAAATGTTTGCTACCAGTCATTTTGGAATTGGTTGTGGCTAACAGTTAAGAACAATTCAGTTTTTTGCTGTTCCTTCCTAAATAAATTTCCACTTGCTTAACATTATAGCAAAAATATAATGGAAGTCTTTTATTTCCATCAACTTTACTCGTCGTTTTTCATCATTATCAAAATAACCAAATGAATTAAGGAAAGCACTGATTTGGATTGTTAGTGCTTGAGTTATTCAATGGCCACCATTCACATCGGCATTGCATTGGTACGTTGGGAAAATAGTTTTTTCACATTAAAAATACCCTAAACCAGTTTTGCTAGAGTTTAAATAGCCTGTAACATCAAATATCTCATTTTTTATAACCGAAATAGTGCATTTATTTTCAGACCGTTTGAAACAAAACAAATTGTTCTGTGATGGGTGGAAACTCATCTGTTTTCTGTGGTTGAAGATCTTGCTTGTGATTGGTTACAACACAATAAACATTCCAGACATATTTTTGGTGTTCGCAGTTTTCTGAGTGCGACTGTAAGTAGTAAGTCACCTCAATAAAAAGTTCTTTGAGTAAATGGGATATCAGCTGAATATCTCAGGATATCCACACATTTCTAGCTTTTTATCAATGAATATACATCTTAGTTAATGATTGAGATGTGTATTGATCAGTACAAAACTGGAAATCTGTGGTCAGGTCAGCTGTATTTACTCACTACTACTAACAATAAAAATAATAATAATAATGGTAATGATAATGATAATGATAATAATAATAATAATAATAGTAACAACAACAATAATAACAACAACAACAACAATAATAATAATGATAATAATAATAATTTTATTTACTTGTCAATGAGATTTAGATCAACAGTGATTGATCATATTTTCACTATTGTGCCTCCATGGGTATATTTATTGCCATCTTAATCATTGTTGTCACTATTGACATTGCCGTTATCATCATCATCACAGGTTACATGATTGTAAAGTGGTTATGGTGTATGTAAAATAAAGTGAATTTTGTGAGGGGAATGATGCTTTTGACATGAGATAATTAAAAGTGCTTCATAGGAGTCTAATTACAACAGAAATCATCTCTCTGGTCTTGGGTTGGAGGTTCTGAATGCTGCGTGACAGCTATTACAAATCATTTGCTGCCCACTTCAAATTTTCAGGAAAACCCTGTCATCATGATTGACATTACCATTCCCAAATCACCATCACCACCACGGCCATTGCCATCACAATCACACCTATCACCACCTCCACCACCACCACCACCATCATTATAAATTATTGTTATTATCATCATTGCCATCATCAAGAAGGTATTGATAAGATCACTTTATTCCTGATGATTCTTTGCAAAGTGCAAAGCCTGCTCCCAGTTAAGGTTTAGATCACAGAGATCTAACTCTGGAATCCTGCAGGTTGATTTTGGATGGCCCCTTTTCCTTTGGAGATGTTAGCTGTTTCTCTGCAATTGACATTATTAGTGAACAGTATTGGTAACGAAAGGATCCCCTATGATCTCCTCAACTTGTTTAGTTTTCTTACTCTTCTGAGTTTTGCTTAAGTTAAGTTAATAATTTTATTGTTTTTAATGCTGTTTTTTCCTTACTTGTAAATCTAGCAAAATAAAATGGTTGGCTTTTCTTATTGTTGTTGTTGTTGCTGTTGTTGTTTTCATAATACTGGCTACAAGCCACCTGTATCAGCACTATGTATCATTTAATTAAAGCTTATCTCATTGTCTTTGTAACTGGGTTATTTACTAAGCACTATACATTGTATGTGCACTTAAGAAATGTTGACTTGTTTACCACCATCCACTGGAAGCTTACTTAGCTTAATTTCTATATTTAGTGCTGAGACTGTGGGTGGAGATTCATCTGACTGGACAGGTAGTGTTAAGTATTTTTGAATAAATTTCAAATTTTCAAGAAGTTGTATTAACAACGACTGTACTAGATAAATTTCTTATTAGCATGAGGTTAATTTTTTTCTGAAGTTAGATGTCATGGCTTTCTGGAGGAGTGTTACTATAGCCAACATTGCTGATACTTTTGCTTTATTACCTTAAGTTATTTCTTTTCCATAAATCATATAATTATATACAGGGTAGCTCCATCGTACGGTTAGAGTGGTTAATGGGTGTCTGGGAGGTCATGGTTCAGACTAACAATTTGGCCTTTGCTGGTGACAGAGCATTGTATCTTTCTTATTGTTTGTTGCAGTTTTGTTAGTAATAATGTGTACTTTTTTTCTGTACTACCCTAGATATTGAGACTCCCTCTAAGGTGAGTATTGTTCCATTTTTTCAGTTTATATTATTTTGTTTACTCATCCATACATTTGAATGGCAGGCTTGTGGCAGTGCACATTTGTTTTTTGAAATTTGGGTATAAAAAAGAATACCGGTAGTTATCAAGTATCACAAAGAAATCACACTTAAAGTTTACAATTGCTTATAATACATGCTTGTCCAGTAAACACACAGGAAAGGATTGGATGTCCAGGTTTTATGCAAGTTTGTCATGTTGCTCAAAAGTTGCTTCCAAAGTGGAAAATCTTAATAAAAGCAGTGCAGAAACAGGGCCCACATTTCTAGAGACAACACTTTGCGTTAACTAAACATTTGCTACATTTGCATTAGAAGCAAATATCTTTCAATTTTCTGGATCAGGTCTCTCTTACAGGCACTGCGCATGTGGCACATTCTACCTTTAGCGGTCACTTTCAGGTCACCCTCAGATCAGACAGCCAGAATAGAATTGACTTCTCTAAACCAGTCATTTTTCGATGTGGTCATGCAGTTATAATTTTAGTTGTGCTTACAGAATAGGGGCACAAATTAAGCAAAGCTGCACTCATGATCAAGTGGGAGTGCCCATTAGAAAAGGGATGCTTATTGGAAGGGGGGTGCCCAATCAAATTATTACTAACAGTATTTTTAATTTTACTGAACAGTGATCTAATTTCAATCTGTTTTCATACAACAGACATTTGGTTTGTCTGAAGAAGAATTTGATTCAGCAATGGAAGATGCCAGAGATGTTGCACCTAGAGACATTAAGTGGCTACAAGGTTGGTTATAAGATAGGTTAAAAGTGAAGACTACATTTGAGCTTAGTGGCCCATCATGCTATCATTCTCCAGTTTCTGTATGTAGCATGAAGCAACTAGGAGTATCCCTACTCCACCTGGATGGTTTGCCAGTCCGTCGCAGGGTTACCCCTAGCATAGATTTGATGGTACCCATTTACACACCCTATGGGTGGAGAGAGGGACATACAGTACTAGAGACTACGAGAGTAGTAAGTCTCTTACACAAACAGCTTGTCTGTGAGACAGATGTTTGGTAAAGTAAGAAAACGTGAAATTTTGCCTGTTTCAAAAATAGCTCAAAATCTATCTTAATTAGCTTTCACCTTTTAATCACTTTTGCTTTGAATGTTTAATAAGAGCCACTTTGAAATTTTAAAGTAGGGTTGTATGGGTAGATTTTGCTCAAGTTTATTAGAACTACTAGGGCCCAGTCTTCCCTAAGCACTCAGAGACTCATTTTTGGTTATAATGTTTGTATTGTTCAAGTGTTGCATATGATGGTTTAAGACTGAAATGGTAGGTTAAAGGTTAAGTCTTTATACAAGCCAAGTGGCTCATCAGGCCAGAGCTTATCCCGGTTTCAGTAGCATCAAGCGACAAGGAGCATTTCTACTCCCACCTGGATGGGATGCTAGTCCATTGCAGGGTTACCCCAGCATTAAATTCACCAGTACCCATTTAAACAACTGGGTGGAGAGACGCACTGTGAGAGTAAGGCGTCTTGCCCAAGACCGAACACAATGTCCCCGGCCAGGGCTCGAACATGGACCGCTTGAACCGGAGACAAGGGCAGTAACCATGAGGCCACTGTGCCTACCACTTAAGACAGAAATATTAAATGGTTATCAGGGAAAGAAAAAACATCGTGAAATATTTAGCAAAAGAGTTTAGTAGTTGGGCTTTTTTGTTCCTCAAAACTTAAATATAAGAGTTTTATGGGAATGTCGTGATTGTTCATAGCAATTCAAAACATCAGAGATATGGAAAAGAAATTCAATATAAACGATTTACTTTGCCTATTCTCTATTGTGTGCTTCTTGTGTTTCTGTGGAATTTTGGGGCTCTTTCAAAGTGATTCCAGCAAGTTTTAGTTTCATTGTTCTTCAACAATAACAGCAACAAACTTTGTTTGCTCATATATCATTCCTCAAGCCCAACAAATGGACTGAAGGAAACCAGCCATAAATTTGTCCCAAAAGCTCTGATCACCCTAAGATTCCACGTAGAGCATACTTGATAGTTGTTCTAAACATTGAGCTTCCCTTTATTGGAGGAAAATGCCTGCTGAGTTGGAATTTCATTTTGTAAATCTCACAGTTTAAGTCTTTTCCATCAATGCGGTGAACAATTTCCCTTCACCCACTGGATGTGTAGGTAATGCAGAAGAGGCAAAGCAAGTCATTTGTATAGGATTTCTTTACCATATTTCTGATATTTTGAATTGTTATGAATGATTCCTACATTCCTATTCAAACTCCTACTTTTACGCTTTGTTATGCAACTGAATGTTAGATATAAAATGTTCACACACAGCACCCAAAGAGCTTGAAGTGGGAGATCTGTGCATTTACTGGGATTTTCATGGGTTTGCTCATGGAGCACTTTCATTGTATTATGTTGTAGATTGTTATGCTATAACTGCACGCAGTGACTATACGTTCATAGCTAAGGATGGTGCCTACTAAATACAGAGGTTTTTGCATCAGGTTAGGGCCGTGCGGAAACAAGTAGATCTTTGCAAGGGCTATTGGAGTTCACAAAGAAAAACTGGGGTAGCCACACTTTTTTTCGAGATAATTAGCCTTGAATCTCAACAAAAATGCTGACATCAGCATTTTTCTGAAAAAAAAAGTAAGGATATTTCTTCACAGATTTCCTTAGAATTCGCCTTTACATACAGAAAAGCAAACTCATCTAAAAAGATCTTTAACTACATGGAAAATGGTAACATAAAAACCATTTTTGGTATGTTTTTAATAACAAAATTGTTGCAACAGTGCTTTTAGTGTCTCTGACAGCCTTCCTCTGGTTCAACTAAAATACAGTCTAAATACCTTTTGCTCACAACCAGAAACTAATCACGTGTTGAATAGGCTTGCCACTTCCATTTCATAACAAAATGTAGGGGTAACCATGCATTTTTTAAAGTTATTCATCTTTTTTGAAAACTTTTACGGACTGCCCCTTACATGTTTTCCTGTCCCCTCCCCAGTAAGTAAGACATTTGTGTATCTTGCACTTGTTTTGCGCGCATACTACGCCATCAGCAAGTGCATGTTTACAGTTGGATTTAAGTATAATTTTCGACAGATAACAGCCAAGTTTTCAGCCAGAAGACGTAAGCAATAAGTGGTTAGCGATATGCTGCTATTCTGGCATTCCTGGTTTAAGTACAGCTTCATTAAACTTGATTTGGTCACAGTAGGAAAATTTTGCTTTCATTTTAGTCGTGTACTTTAGTGTAGTTGATTACGTCAATGTCAACTCCAGTGCGCGCGTGGCACTTAAACCATGGCTTGCGTGATATCAGAACATGTACGCACCAACAAAAGTAGGCACCGTCCTTAAATACTAACAGTCTGTGGTTGACAGAAATATTTTGTGTGCAGATGATTATCAATCACAGAAGCAAGTTTTGATGACAGTGGATGTTCATCAAGAGGAGTTGTGTGCTGAAACTGTAGAACAAGGAAGCTTTGGTCAGGAAGGGCTTCCAACGGCAACAACACTCCAGCATTTTACAGTCCAAACCTGCAACAATGAGACCAGAGAAAGAGTTTCCCAGGCAAGCTCTGAGTTCAGTTTAGTTCTCATAAAAAAAAGCAAATAGAAGAACTGGTTCTTTTATAATTACAAAATATTAATAATTTCTTGTACTCAGAGGGCATGAAGTGGAAAACTTTTAATATTTATTTTCTGTGTTGTAATTTCAATTCATAGAAACACAAGGTCAAGTTGGGAGAACGGGAAATGTGGTGGGAACATGAACTGATAGGCCAATAGGCCGATAGGCTAGTGTTTCCAGACCTTTTGAGTGTTTCTATAACTCGGTAGAAATATGAAGAAAATACTTTCAATCTTTTTTAGAAAACAGCCCGAAGAAAATAATGAACAATGTGACTATGACAACTTTTCCGTGTTTCTATCAAGTTATAGGTGAAATCCAATTTTGAACCAATCAGTGCACATATCTTTGGGCTGTTTTCTAAAAGTGGAATATTTTGTTTCGCTCAACCAATTAAAATGTGACTGCTATGAAGGTTTTTAACGTGTTCATTGGGGTCATGAGTTGGCTAAAAGTTACATTGTCATAGATGCTGGCTAACTCAAAGCCATTGTCCTTATATAATTCAAATGAGACTTTCGTAACTGGATCAAACTTCATGAACATGCAGTGGGCCCTTTTTCTGATCACACAAATACCATTGATCCTCATATCCAGTTCACTTTGGAGGAAGAAAAGAATGGCAGGATTCCATTCATTGACACCTGCTTGTAACATGTGAACCAAGATGATTCAACTAAGGTCACTGTGTTCTGGAAACAGGCTAATACTGATCACTTCCTGAATTTCTATTCCAACCATTATCTAAAACATAAAAGAGCTATATAGTTAACACTCTGCTACTTCAGTCAAGCTCAGACCTTGGTTCCTGAGGAAGATGACAGCATAAAGCAAATTCAACATGTTTAGCAAGCTTAGAATGCCATGAACAACTATTTACAGATTGGACAATACTGGACACTGAATCTGATGTGAGAGTATCAGAAGAATCACAAAATGGGAAGAGATTATATGCTTCAGTGCCATACATCAAGGGTGTAATATATTCGTAACCGGAAGTTGTGTTAAGCTATTGTATTACCCAAGATGCTTAGAGAATAAAGTTGTTGTGTTGAGCAAGCCACATGAACTTGTGTTGTTATTGCACCAAGCCATACTTTTGCTAGTATGTTTCAAAGGGCATTTCAGAATGCTTACAAATCTGAGTATTTAAATCACACAAGGTCACACTTGTCCACAAGCCTTTTAATTTTCTTAGATCATAATAATTAGTTGTACATGTAGTACTTGTTAAGGACAAATTCACAGTAAATCTTTAGTAAGTGCAAATTAGTACTAGTGTATCTCATCCATTGAGAACAATGTGACAAAAAAATATGTTGGTGAAACTTCATTCATTAGAAACTAGATTTCAGAACATCTTTCAAGGAATATGTCATCTGTTTATAAACATTCATTGCCAGCTCACAGTGGGACAGTCAGTTTATTCCAGTGAAGCAAAAGTTCTTGCCATGAAAGGCAGCACATACAAATGTCGCACAAGGGAGGCATTTTAGATTCAGTTTTGAAAGCCCTCTCCAGACAATGGATGACTCTATTTTAGCCCTCTCGAAACCCAAGTAAACATGGTATAACCCTTCTTAGCATTCTCATTTTTATTATTGTGGTTCCACTTGTAAAAGTAAATTGCGCTCTCAGTACAGAAAATTAATATTTTGGTTTTTTATGTTATTGGAAGGAGTTTTACATCTGAGATTTACTTATTTTCCGGGAGGGCTTAGGGTCAAAATTTAGCATTATTCAAAATTTATAACTATTTTAATTTGTTCAAAATGTATATATTAATTCATTTATCTATTTTATATAATGTATTTGTTTTAATGCACATTTTATCCTAATTTTTAGAGATTTTACCTTTTACATTTTGTACATAATAACCACTTGTGGCCATGGCCAGTTAGTACTTTAAGTCACTTAAATTTCTTGATTTACTGAACTAGACATCGCAGTTAAGAAGTTACATAGAAGTGATAGACATGAAAATTCTCTTTTTCATGATTAATTAACATTTCAGTGTATTGCTTTGTAGCTGGTAAAAACCATGTCAAATGCCAAAGGTGTAGATTCTGCATATGAGTCTACTGTGGAACACCATAGTGTAGATCACAACAATGGTCAGTCAGGAGGTAATTACCGCTAAGTTACATCTACTCAGAACTTGCATTGTCCTGATTCTAATAACTGGTTTATAGAGAATATTTAACAATGTTACATTCATGTCTTGTTTAAAACGGAATCTCTAACTTTTAAGTGTTTTAATGAACCCCCTACCTTTTTACCTTTTATCTGTTGCCTTGACAAATGTTTAACTTTACTTATTTTCAGGAGGGCTTATGGTCAAAATTTAGCATTATTCAAAATTTATAACTATTTTTATTTGTTCAAAATGTTCTAATGAACAGTTTATCCTAATTTTTAGAGATTTTACCTTTTACATTTTGTAGATAATTGTTAACCACTTGTGGTCATGGCCAGCTAGTACTTTAAGTCACTTTAATAAATTTCTTGATTTACTGAACTAGACTTTTAATTTTTAAATGTTTTAATGAGCCCCCTACCTTTTCACCTTTTATCTGTCGCCTTGACAAATGTTTAACATTATGAAACAATATAGTTCTGTCCTCTTGTTGCAGACCTTATTAAAAAGATACATCCTTCTTGGGGATACACAAAGGTATTGAAGAGATGTTATCAGTAAAATGTGTAATATAAGGAGAAAGAATGTAATTTAGGTTTGGACTTTGCTATTTTGGCAAGAGGTATTCAGTTATGATTCCAACTGCCTCCTACTTCTTAAAATTTAAAATCTTTCTTGAATTCTTCATTTTTTTTAAAGGCAGCTTCATTGATGCAATGTTCTTTAATACGAGGCCCATTAGCCATGTCATAATTGTCTAGTGAAGCAGTAATGTAAACAAAACTCATTGTCTAAATTGGCCACTTTAAAGAAAATTAATGGTAAACATGGAGTGTAAAACTATCAAGTCATGGGAAGCCTTTAGCTTCTTTATTTTAATTTAATTTGTTTTGTTTTGTTTTGTTTTTTTTCATTTTTTGATTTGCCATACAAACAAAAATAGAATTACAGTGCAATGATTAATAAATTCCAAAAATTAAGATACAAGATTACAATGAATATACAAAACTACAATTTATATATTAAAGGATAGAAAAACACAATGGCGAGGGAACCTAATAAAAACCACAGTGCTTGTAAGCTTAAGGTCCCTCACAAGAGACACCAGACAACTAGTTTAGATAAAGTAATTAATGACAAGCCTTATTTAGTAACAGAGTTAATACTTACTGATGATATATGTTTTAAGTTTCTTCCTAAAAGATTCCAGTAGCTCATCCATAGATTTATGATTACACAATTGTAGCATTTAACATATTTTCATTTATAGCTAAGCTTGAGAGAAAACATTAGCTAGGTAGATTCAAGCAATGGTTTAGCTAGGTTCAAGCACTGTTAATGCTTGTTGCAATAGTGAAAATATTCATTCAGCTCAATACTGGCCCTTTTGAAAGTGCATTATGTATCAGTGATACAGTAAAAATGCACTAGCATGATGTAAGAACCTGCTAGCAGAAATTTGCCATTTTAATATGCAAAAACATAAGAACCTGTTTAAGGAAGCAAGATCAAGCAGGTTCCTAGCTATATGTGGGTTACATTTGAATTATGATAAATATTTTTTTTCTGGTAATCAACAATTGTATCTCCTTCATAGAAATTAATAGCCTAAGTGGCCTAAATTGCCAACAGCTATCCCAAAATACAAGAACCTATTTTACAAGACCTCATAAAATGTAGTTTTTTTTTTACATGCAGGTTTTTACTGTACCATTTTTCAGGTGTCACAAGTTAACAAGTGGTGTATATTATTATTAACTAGCTAAATACTAAGTTTAAACTCTGATTAGAACACTGATCTGCCACTGATCTGACTGTTAAACAAACTGATATGAGCGTGCAAAATGGGTGACATGTTCTAGTCAATTGGAGGTCGGTTGCCATTAAAATTATAGAATCTAATTTTTTTATTATTTTGTTATTGTTATTAATTTTTATTTATTGTTTTTTGTTTTGTTTAAAAATAATTTAGTTGAGCTTTGAGCCCTTTGTTACTAACTCTTATGTCTGTGAGGGAAGTGAAATTTGCAATGGATGGATCAATTGAACTATAGTAACTTTAATTACACGTGCAAGTTGAAAAGTTTGATCTTTGAACTACATCAAATACAAACTAGTAAAGACCTTTGTGCAGCTGTTTAAGAATGCAGATGTTGTTCACACTAAAAAATGGCACTAATCTCCATAAAGAGGGGGACATGGGGCTTTGCAGTGTTGCAGTGTGTTGAGTATTTTCTAATGCAGTGATGCTGCAAATAAACTTGCGGTGTTGCAATCGCAGTGATCTCAAACCCTGTGGTGTGCAGTGTTTGTGTTTATCACGCTTTGTTTTGGTGAAATGAAATAATATGTGGTGCTGTGGTTTCTTGGTTGATCTTTCTCAGACCAAAAATCAAAGAAACTGAACTACGTAGTTCATTTGTGTGAAAATACTAGTTTCCGTCACTACACGCAACTTCCTGGAAATGTCATTTTTGATCACTCGGAAGCAGTAGCTTTTTGGGTCAACTTCTCAGTCATGGATCTTCATACAACCAAAATGTACCATTAAGTACAGGAAAATTTATACAGACATCAGCAGCATCAACACAAAGGCAATGACAAGCATTGTAAATGTGTTTATTTTGTGGAAAATTGTTGAGGTATAGAAATTTCATGTCAAGTGTAGATGTTCAAATCATGGGGCTCAAAATATATGTTGTCATGGTGACGGTGTTTTGTTGACTTTTCTTGCAAAGATGAGGTGTTTGTTAATTTTTTTCTGCGGTGTTGCGGTGTTCAGAGCCCCCCCATGTCCCCCTCCAGAAATTTTTTATGTCATCAGAAACAGAAAGGAAAATTGCCTCTGACAGTTGGACATCATTTTTGCTACACTCTGATTTAACTCATTGGCAGGACTCTTACATGCTGCTCATTTTTAAAGAGTGATAGCTAGTGTGGCGTAGCTAGAATGAGTTTTAGCAGTTAGTTGGGGAAGAAATAATTCACTCGCTCCATCCATCAATCAGTCAGTCAGTCAGTCAGTTGATGGGTCGTAAACAATTTTTGGGTGGTGATTCCGCCGACCAGGGTATTTCGTGAGAGGGCCAACCATTCTGAGCAGAATGGCTACCAAAGCAATAAACTGATCTTTCGTGTTTGGAGTGGAACAAGTGCTCCCAAATTGAAGATTATTAATTTTGGTATGCAACAAAGGTGGTTGTATAATTCGATCCATCGATAGCTTTGTCATCAGTTTTTAACTGAAATTTTGCCAAAAATTAGGTGTGAGGGTTTCACTTGAGAAGTGTTTTTTTCCGTGAAGAATTATTTGAAATTTCCATATCATCTCATTTTTATTTTTGTAATTACTTTTCCGTTTATGGCTTGACCATTTTTATTTTCCTTTATAAAATCAAACTATCCCTTAATAGCTCAGAGGTGAAAAACAAGAAAAAGAAAGCTGCCCTCACCAGGATTCGAACCGCCAACCCTTCAATCCAACTTCCAAGGTAAAGCAATTTGCTGAAAACGCAGTGAACAAAACTCAACGTAAAACACCTCAATAAATTTCAAAGCTGTCTTGACAAACGGTAATTGCAAGTTAGTTTTGGGTCTTGAAAGAAAATGCAAACATGAAATATACACACTGCTAAGATTACATGTATGTCTTATCAAGTTTTTTCCACTCATATTCTGCAAAGGGGAAAAGGCCAAATCGACAACCAAGGGAGAGAACGGCAGGGGTTAGGATCTGTGTGACTACTGTACCAGAGCCATTGCACTTTGCACTATCTGAGATTGTCTCACTAGTTAACGAGTGATAGCGTAGCTAAAATGAGTTATAGCAGTTAGTTGAGAAAAAAAATTCACTCGCTTGGTCAGTCAGTAGATCAGTTGATGTGTTGTAAAACGTTTTTTGGTGGTAATTCTGCTGATCAGGGTATTTTGGGAGTGGGGGACCATTGTGAACAGAATGGCTGCCAAAGCACTGAACTGATCTTGAGTGTTTGGAGTTAAACAAGTGCTCCCAAATTAAAGACCATTTGGTATACAAGGGGGGGGGGGGGGTATGATTTTATCCCTAGACCGCTTTGACAGCGGCTTTTAACCAGAACTTTCACACTCAAGAAGTGTTTTTCTTCCGTTTTCAAATTTCCATACTGTCATTTTTATTGTCAAAACCTATAAAAGTGGAAACCATCTGTTAGTAGCTCAAATAAAAAGAAAAAGAAGTCCCACAACGTGATTCGAATCGCTGACCTCAACCCGCCAGCCTCACATCGCCCAGCTTTTGCTAATGTGCAGCCTACAAATTATTCATGAAAAAAATATCATTCTTTAAATTCATCACAAGTAGGTATAAACTGTTTATTGATTGTCGACATAACAAGTGACTGAGGATTCAATTGGCATTTATCTTCGGTAGGAAATCACTCAATTTGCTAACCAAATGACTCTTGTTACCCGCCATGTTATCTACATGTATTCATGGATATTTTTAGATTCTGGACAGGTTTTTCTATCTCACTCTCCTCTGTAGTCAGGAGATCGCTTGGCATGTACTCATAAGAGTCATTTGACAAAGTGCATGCATGGTTTGCAGCTCTAAAACTTTAGTGATTCTCCATTTTGGTCAGTTTGGGACGTGCTCTTGTGTGAGTAATTTCAATCCTCTGATTCAAGGAGATTTTTTAGTGCAGTAAACAAATGAAAATGTTGGTAATAACTCAGGACAGAAACATTGATATCAGAATAGCCCTCAACTCACAAGGCTAATTTTAAAGGCAAGGAGACAAAATAAAATGTGGATTTGTTCTCATTTGATAGAAATTAAGTTGATGATTGATAATTTGCTACCTATGAAGTACTGTGTACTTGTAAATAACACATTCAGTTTTTTGTTATGGCTCATTACTTCATCTTTAGTAACAATCAAAACAGCTCATAGACAAGTATTCCACCTAAATAATGCGAATGATTAAATTAATGATTGTTGTAAAGTTTCTGTTGTGTAACGCAACATACAAACTGCTCAAAATCTTTTTGACCACCCTTGTCAAACCAGTATGTTTACCTTAAATATGTCCGTTTCAGATATCACAAGTTGGCTTTAAAGTCATTTTGATTTAACTTTGTAACTTATAATTATTCCTTTTCTCTGTAAGCAGGGTAGACCAGATGTAATTTTACTTTTACATGAACCTTTACCTGAGAATGTCACTTCTCATGTGGCCCATTTTGAAGATTTGGGAAAAGTAGAGTTAGAGAAGATAAACCCATATACCTTGTCTGGTTTTGCTCCAGGTGAGTTTAGTTTTAAGCATTATTCTGATCTTGAGTTTTCTGATCTTGTGTGTACAATATTTTTTGGCATATCCAACAGCAGCCCAACAAAAAATGACCCTCGTCTCTCAGAAGTAATGATTTAAATGTCTCCACAATTTATTTTTTTTAGGGGGGAGGAGAAGGTGGGAAGTTAAAGATAGAATAAGCTCACAAGAACGTGTATACATGTATATGTCTGAATCAATGAAAACGTCTCCAAAGTTGAGGAATCTGGTTTTTTTTATTTTTTTATTTTTTTCCTTCTCATACTTGTACAATATTATCTTTCTTTTGGGCTCTTCCTCTTTTTCCATCGCTTGGAGTGATTTTTAGGCCTTAAGAAGTCATAAAATAGTGTGTGACTCAGCTCATTTGGTACATAAATCCAGTCATGTAAGAAAGAAAGAATAAGAAAGAAAGAGGGATATATGATTTTCTTTTTTTTTGGACACCAATCCATGGAGTATTTTATTTAATGCCAAAAGCATCATCTTGGACAGAAATGAACTTCACTGAACAACATACCCACTGTCAAGCGTAGTCATGAAATGTTGGTTTCATATCTGATTCTCACAAGAAAAATGAGCCAAAACAATTAACCAATGGTGAAAACAAAAAACAACGAGCCTTATACAGCTTGAAAGATAAGTTTCCTACCTATGTATTATATGACTAATTACTTTTCTCGCAATTTCGCATGTTTGAAAGTGCGCTTACTGGAGGCAGCGTGGCCAAGTGGTTAGGGTGGCAGACTTGAAATCCGGAGGTCGTGGGTTCAAGTCCCTCTCTGCATGACCACTAAGCTGGAGTTTTTTCTTGGTAGATCCTAGTTCAACTTTTCAGTCATGCTTGTAAATAGCCAACTAGTCTCCCTCCTGCCAGTTGGTATTTTTAAGCCTATTATGTTTATTTGCAATGTTTCTTTCATTCAGTTTAAGTGGCATGCTTGAAAACTAGCGAGTTGTAGCTAAGTGCATCGACCACTATAAACATTCAACATGCTAGGAGTTCTTTTATGCCTGTCTCCTTATTTTAAAATTATGTGGTTGGAAGAACCCAATTTTCCCTGGTGTTATTACACACTTGGATGTTATTCTCCCAATGTTTTGAGGGAAGGGGCCGGGGCAGATGTACACAGACTAGGATTGTAGTGCCCTCCCTGTACTTTCCTGAAGGTGTCTCTCATTGATACAGGGCTTACTTAAGTAGCACAAAGAAATGATCCTTCTTCAAGCTTTCAAAATGATAGTTGCGGCTGTGAGTGTTCATTTCCGGTGGTGTGTTGTAGAAGTCTTTTGTTTGTCATCCAATCAGCATAATGATTGCCTTTTATCAGGCCTTGTGAGCTCGAGCTGTTTCTCTCCTTTTCCCCTCTGGTTATGTAACTACATAGATTAAACGAACCACTGTAGTTATGGCTGGTAGACTTTACTGACCTGAAACGGAAGCTGTAAAACTAAAATAAGTGCAGAAATTACACTAATGACTCGATGCGAATGTTTGTCAAACCACGCTACATAACATACATGAAAATAAAATTGGAAATAGAGTTCAAAAAACAGAAACTTATTAAACTTAGGACAAAAATATACACTTTGTTACCTTGTCCAGCCTTAGGACCGTGAAAGGGACAAAAAAGGCACATTAAACGAGCGTAAATCCACTAAAACTTGGGTCAAAACCTTACGACCACACTAGTGAAAAACACACTGGTCACGTGACCCTAAATGGTGCGAAATATGACTGCGCGCGGACTGGACTGGCAACAGTCACAGGTTAACTTGTAGTTAAATATAATATAATGGAGCTTTAATACTCTGTGTACAGCATTGCTTTGGTTGTATTATTCAAATGATATAGATTAACTGCCAATAATTATTTATCTCTAACTGTATGAGAATTAAACGTTTATGAGATTCATTTTGAACTTCAGAATCACAAAACCCTGGAGTGAAACAAGTTACATTGGTTTTGAAGTCTGCAAATGTATCTAGAGAGGTTGGCTCAACACCATTCAAGTATGTTGACCATGGAAGTGAACTCATTGACGAGTTGCTCACAAATAAGGAACTGCAGTCTGACTTTTTTGAGGAGTTTAGTAAACAAATGAGAAGCAAATGTAGTGGTTTACAAACGTCAGACAATTCTGGTATAACTGAAGCAGGTATGGTTTTTTACTACTGTTTTTTAAGATTTTTTAAATATTTTTGTAATTTTGTTTTAACCGTTTGATGGTTGATGCTTTATTGCTATTAGAAAGATTAAAGCCAGAGCTGGTTATTTCTGGTGAGAAACCATAACAAAATCATGTTAAATAAAGATAATAAAGGAATCTTCGTGTTGATGTCTTAGGTCTTAGGTACTTACTTTCGGAGTCTTGGTTTTCATTACAACCATAAAAAGTGTGCAACATGCTAAGCGCAACAATCTTGCAATCTGTTACGTTGAAATGCTGCGTCTATTTTACCAACATGCATGTGTAACTTGCATTCATGTAATACTGTGTAGTTACAAATGCCAATAGCTGCTGCTTAAATCCTTATAGTGATTAAATAAGGGTTTTACATGTACGTACTTACTTACTTAAAACAGATTTATGCTGTAAAACTGATCAGGACTTTCTGTTCTAATTAACAATAATAGATTATGAGCTAGAGTTTTCTAATTGTTTTCATAGAATTCAAACTGAAATTTAGTTCAAACAACGGTTAACATGTTTCCAGTTATTTCTTGACGCATTATAAAACTTCGAGCCTTAGAAAGATCACTCGGATTGAATTGTCATTATAGCTGTTATTACAGTTTTCAGTGGTTTGACATACAAACAAGGTGAAAGGGTCAATTCTGCTTTGTATTGACCCGTTCGCCTCATTTGTATGCCTTTCATGTTCATTTATTTTAAGAATTTCAAATTATGAAGTCAAGAAACCATAAATGTTCTTCTTTTAGGCCCCGTCCACACGTATCTGGATATTTTTTAATCCGCAACTTTTTCTTTCCGGATATGGCTTCCATCAATACACATCTGACAAATTTGGCAGCGAATCCGGATATTTTTGCTACATGTGGACGGGAAATTTTTGAATTCGGAGAGAAAAAGTTGCGGATTGAAAAATATCCACATACGTGTAGACAGGGCCTTAGTCTTCTCAGGGATTTGAATATCCATTTGCATCAAAACTCTGTTACTTTTGAAAAATGAAAAAAATATTACCATTTCGTAGACAACCTCTAACCACCGAACAGTAATGGCTGATTTACAGTGTTTGATCGCTCAGCCAATCAGATTTTAACATTTGCATCAGTGTACTAGTAGAATTGTATTAATTGTATTTATAATACCAGACATGAAACTTTTTGCTAGCGTACATAGCCCATTCCTTGCAAAGATTGCAACTGAATTAGTCTAATTAAAGAGTCACATTTTCTTGGCATGTCTGACTGGAAAGAGGAGATATTAAAGCACTTAATGCAGGTGCACTAAGAGCCTGGAACAGGCTATGTGGCTGGCGACTTCTAGCTCCAACTTGCAAATCCAACTTGCAAGTCCATAACTCACATTCTTCCCATGCATAATAATAATAATAATAGTAATAATGTTGATAATGATAATGGTAACGATAATAATGATAATAGTAAATTTATTAATCATAATAACAAACTTTATTGAGTACTTTTTCATACAAACTTGAATCTTATACAGTGTATGTATCTGGTAAAAATTCAGAAATCTGTTGTTGCTTAAGTTTTTCCCAAAAATAATTTCTGTAAAAATTTCAATAGCCTGCCTACATAATTTCACTCTGTAAGCATTTACAAGCATCAAGTAGCTATGTGCCCAAGTAATGGTTAGTTAATGTGAAATGATAGTAATGTGTATACTCTAGGCAATTCCTAGCCTACATGTCCCTCTTTTTAACAGAGGAAAGAATAAATGTTGTAGAAATGTTAAAGAAAAAACAAGCTAAAATCTAAAATAAAAAAAACCAGTGTTAAAAATCAGAGTTTTGCCCAAAAAAAGAGAAAGGAACTAATAGATGGCTCCCTCTGCAGTTTCAACATCAAAGTCCACATTCTTCACATCGCAGGGGACTCTCCTGGTTGTCCGAGAACCTCTCAAACAGATGAGGGCGGATCTCAAGGGTGCAAAAAACACTTTTGCTCTGATCCAGAAGGCCTTAGCGTACTGTTTCCCCTTCTTTAGGGCTATCAGCTCCGCAAGGCGACTGTGGTACCTCAAGCGTTCCTGGTCCATTCGACTGGTTGTAGTGAATACTAAGGGCGTGAATGTTCTGTGTTCAACGTCAGGAACTCTGCTTTAGTATTGATGCTTCTTCTCATTTTCATGCATTCTGTAAATCTGTTGTGTCTCTAGGTCCCTCTACGATTTGACATTTGGGTGGCAAACCCTGACATCAAAGATAGCCGATCGTTGGTGTTCCCAGAAAGTTCCACGTGTGTGAATATTCAACCTTGTTAGCTCCTCAGCTGAGCTGTTCTCCAATGATGTCTTGGAGGATGCGTCCGACTTTAAGATCACTCAAAACTGTATTCAGGAGTTCACCTTTCAGGTCTCTCAGCTCATTATGTCGATGAATGACAAATCCACCTCATTTACAAATCATGACGTGGTTTACTGCAAAGATTTCCCCACAAACACAGGTAGAGGGAATATCATCAACTGGCCAGTTATAGCATAGTTTGGTAGCATCACAGAACTCCCGTTTATTCTGGTTGAAGCCCATTTCTCGGAGGGGAAGCACTGTCAGCCACACCGATGACCCTTTTTCTGCTGCTGGGTTTAGTGCTCGCTTGGTTTTTGGCAGTGCACTCTCCCTAATCCTCTCTACTGTGTCCTTAAGTTCTGCTCTTTCACTCTTGACTGTCTGCTGTGCTGACTTAACAAGAGACTCGTCTGGCAGCTGGTGTGTTTAGGACATAATATGCTCAACGAGG
>Ga0126338_10000183_pt1 | contig 27450 bp, 16 predicted proteins | sample OrbCmetagenome_2_FD_92529 | JGI IMG/M metagenome (GOLD analysis project Ga0126338, IMG submission 92529) | Coral microbial communities from Petempiche,Puerto Morelos, Mexico - Orbicella C C metagenome | ecosystem: Host-associated > Invertebrates > Cnidaria > Coral | place: Petempiche,Puerto... | reverse complement strand
TCTTTTGGGAATATTTCAATTGTAGGCACTTTTGTAGCTAAATTTTTATTTAAAATTAATTTCCCAGGCCCGGAAAGAGAGAGTACCCTAGGAGCGAGGTTGTACCGTTTATACTCGTCCCCACGGTCATCTCCGCTTTCAAGATGGCGGGCGAGCGGTTTATAGCGATAGTTTAGTGATAGTCGGGCGCAAGATCTAAGTTTCTTGGCGAAAAGTCGACGACCTCCCAGACCAGTTGAAGAAAAAAAAAATCCTCGCATAAATGGCTCGCATGACTCGCATGACTCGCATGGCTCACACCGTGGCTCGCATGGCTCGCTGGCTCGCAGATTTAGCAGACCCTTCGCGTTTTCCAGACACCCATAATGGATTGCACCCAGAGAGGCAAATCAAGACTCTGCTCGCGTGATAAAAACCGCAATTGTGAAGATATCAAACTCCCAATATGACAGGCCCGTACAAAATACTATTCCTGAGTTTTTGCATACCCATCAAAATCGCGCTTTTCGAGCCGTGAAATTAAAAAGGCAGTCCATGTAATAAGCTTACCACTTGAAACGATCGCTTTTTTATTCAACCCATGCAACTAATTCATTCGGTATTCCTTCCTCGCGTAAATAGACAAATTGAGTGTAATTTGTTTTTCATTATGCCCACAATGTCGTCTTATTTGCTGGTTTAGTTTAAAGAAAGAGACACATTTTTCATTGAAAACTTCCCGTCGGACTTTTTAGTCCGCCTGGTGAACAGTGACTTCAGGCGAAACGACCGGTTACCAAAATAGTTCTCCTCTCTATCGATGTGAGCATTAGTCCTTAAACGGAGCTTACAGGCTTTAAAGCCAGGAAGGCCTTCAAATAAGCAAAAAAATTACCCCAAAAGATTTAAAAAGCTTAACAAGCTTAACTAAGCTTACAGCTTTAATAAGTTTACTGTTGTACCACAAATGTATAGTAGGCGAACGAGACTGAATTAGCCAGGTTGTACTTTAAGAGCTTTAACATCAAAATAATTGGCACTTTCCCATTGATTTATCGCATGAAAACAACACCTTAAGTTCTAAAGAAACAAAGGAAATGATCCTAGTTAAAACTTACCTAATGAGGGGCGAGCTTTTTACGCCTCAGAGGGCAATTTCTTTTTGTCTACCGTTTTCCATTGTCAGCACGCCTTTTCCACGAGGTACTCTCTCCGCCAGGTCCGCAAAGCGTATATGTGTGAAGATACCTAAGACAATACAATAAGAAAAGATAGATGGGCATTTTTGTTTGTTTACCTAGTAAGTTCCAAAAGTCGTCAACGTCCTTGCGAGACAGAGCCATATAATAAAACGAAATACATTTTTCTTATAATTTTACTGTAATCTTAATCTTACTTTGTAAAGCGCTTTAGAATATTTTATAATTTTAGCGCTATGTAAATCTGATAATAATACTATTATGATGATTATCATTGTCATTGTCACTGTCACTGTCACTGTCATTGTCATTGTCACTGTCACTGTCACTTTTACTGTCATCGTCATCGTCATCGTCATTGTTATCGTCATTGTCATCGTCATTGTCATTGTCATTGTTATTGTTATTATTATATTATTATTTGTGGTCTCATTCTTATAGGGTTTTACCGGCTGGGTTTTAGTTTCATCAAATATAAGACCTTCAAAGACAAGGATAGTCTCCACCGCAGCCGTTTTGTGGGATGTCACGGAACGCTCCCCCTAAAGAAACTTTGGGGAAGCGTCGCGTGACATCCAAAAAAACAGCTGCGGAGGAGACTAAGACAAGGACGGATCCAGGAGTTTTCTTAGGAGGGGGTGCACCACTAAGGAATGACGTAAATTTTAAAAGCGAATACCAAGAAGATGGCTTCATCTCAGGGAGGGGGGGGGGCGGCGGACGCACCCCCTGCACCCTAGATCCGCCCTTGTAAGAACTTGACGTTTTACAACGTTTTAGTTTGACAGGGTTTTTCAGAGCACGTTTGAATTACCAAGTTTTTGCGTTGCGTTGGTCAGGATTTCCAGCGTTAGCTTTTTGAGTGGGAATCTCGAGTCTCCCGCAATTCTCCTTCAAGTTTTTTCCTCATTTATACATTGAGACGCTGGTCTCGAAAAGTCTGGCTTCCGAAACGCTAGCTTGAATGGTGTTGCTGCTGATGTCACTGATCTGCTGATCAGTAGCACCTGCAAGAACCTGCTGCACTTTCGCGCCTACTTTTCGCGCCAATTTCTGATTTGTGATTGCAGACTGTCTATAGAGGTTATAGTGAACGCGAGGTTTCAAATAACTATTTTTGGAATTAAAAGTAAACCGTGTGTTTTTTTTTTATGCAATTTGATTGCGTTTGTATACTTTGTCACCGGTCCTCGTGGTCCGAAGTTTCCCGTACAATAGTTCTCGTGATCATGCACGTGGCGAAGTCATGTACCGATTGAAGGTCGGAGATTTTTTTTAATTCCCGAGGTTTTCGACCGCACAGTAGAACAATGAAGAAATTTGCCAAAGACTGATAACTAACGGAAATAACCGTCTGCAGTCTAAAGCATGTTCAACATGATTCGCACAGGATGAGACGGTTTTCAGAACATGGTTGTCGAAGTATTAGATATATCAAACACGAAAGACCGTGTTAACGTTTGACCACATTTCCAAACACCGAGAAGAGAGTTGAAAATACGACGACGAGTATTTTGACGAACTTCGAGGTGCTTGGAAATGCGGTCAAACATTGTCTTGAGTGTTAGATATATTTTCTCAATCGAAACTAAAACTAAAGAGGAAATGGAGAAATAAAACTGTAAAAATCCATTAAGATCAGATGCCCAACTGCACCGCCACGGTAATAACTTGATGAATTTTTAATAATAATAATAACAAAAACTTTATTTAAAGCTGAAAGACCGATCAGCGAAGTTCGGGAGGAAGACGCTGGTATAAACCATGAGTTTGAGAACGGCTTTTCTTGATCGGCATTTCGCGCTCATTACGTGAACCACAAAAGCCTACTAACTATGCAAAAACCAAGAAAACTTTATTTTGACTCTACATGAACCGCATGTCCTGCACGAACTGCATGTCCTACCTTCAGTGCCAGTTCTAGCTAGGAGCGGCATGCCTGCTCCAGGGCATGCATGACTTTGCATCGTACACGATCGGCTTTTATCCTTTCTCAAGTTAGCCTAGAAGAAAAGCAAACAAGAAAGCAAAGAGAGATGGGAAATTTACTGTGCGATTTTCATCGCCATGTTGAAATCGATGTTTTTCTTGTCGCCTGGAGACAAGAGGTAGGGGATGATTGTCAGAAAAACTGAATTAAACCCAGAAGAGCAATCTGGGTGTGGCGCAAGCTTTATTTGATGGGTGATGTGGCAGCTGTCGTAAGGTCTCATATGAATGGCTTGCTACCCTTTGAGTGTACAATTGAACAAACAACAGAAACAATGCCCCTAGCCCTAAAACATAACAGCTGCTAACAATGAAGAGAATTACAAGCTAACGAGAGCTGCTACACTTCTGTATTTGATTCCTAACAGATACCACTTTAAAACGGACAACAGAGGCAACCTTTGAAGTCATCAATGATCAACCTGTCGCGTCATATTTTGTGCAAGTCTGTCTTTTCCAACAGATTTAAGCAGCCTAAAGCAACTCGAGCATTGCTTCCTGACCACCCATATGGGATGGTGGGGCATTGCGGATCCCTGTCCCCTAGCCTGCGAGCGCAGACGCATTTCTGGCTGTCGCTTGTCTCCACCGGAGATAAGCAACAGCCGGAAATACGTCTGCTTTTGCAGGCTACCTGCCCCCCACCTCCTGCATTTTTAAACCCCACTGCAATTTTTTGAACCTCCACATAACTGTAACCCTTCCCTTCAGTTGGACACTGTAATTTTTATTCCCGAATTCTCAAACTACCCAATTTTTGAAAACAATTTTCATTTTCCTTGGAGGTTTGAATAATCAGGCTTCCACTGTATTTCTATTCCCCTCTGTATGGGATGGTAGTCTATTGCAGGGTTACACCAAGCATCAAATTTGCCAGTAACCATTTACCAATGGAGACACACACTGAGGAAGTAAAGTCTTGTCCAAGTACACGGAATTTCCCCGACCAAGGTTTGAATCTGGCCTGCTTGATCTGGAGTCCATCATGCAGGAGGGAGAGAGTGATAATTAGCAAATTAACCTTTTTTAAAAGCTCTAATCAGTAGCAGTCAAAACATGCTGTAAAATTTCAATGCTTGTCAAGGGTCAACTGTCCTTCAGATGCAAACCAACACACTGCAGAGGGCGATACAAAGTGAGCATGCCCAGCTGCGTAGCACCCACATACAATGTGGAATAGCAATTTTGTAGGTGCTAGAAAGCACTAATGCCTATGACATTCCCAGGAACGTTTTCTTTGACAAAGGAAAACAGGTCGCTGTTGTCTCAATCAACTGAGCTTCAAGGTCAGCTGCAAGCAGTTGTGCAAATCTAGACTGTGAATTTGCAGCAGTGAGGATATTATGTCATGATAAAGTCACCTATTCATGGTTGTGACAATGTTTTGAAGTAAGCAGCTTTACTATTATAGTAGTGGCTGATTTTGCCATCTTTTTCTCCACAATCAAAAAAAGAGCACAGCAGTGTAGCTGGCCAACATCATGAAGTACATGCAGGTGATTCTTGCCAACAGCCACCTTTTTTTTGGATAACCTTGCTCATACATGTAACTGTATAGGGTCTGTTCTAGAAACTGTGATTATCAAACCCTCTGAAAGAATGGAAGCGTTTTCTTTATCTTGCACGGATAGTTTCAGTTCCTTTTCAAGCCCTTTAATTTTCCTCTACTGACGAAAATTGTACTAGCTCAGTTATGAAAAACCCATTTAGGCTCAGCCAGTTTGAGAATAAGAACTTTTTCCATTATTAATGTTATGAAATAGTTACATTCTGTTGCCATTTGCCAACGTTTCCTTTCTGTCTTTTTCTTACCTCAGAAAATCAAAGAACTGACAAACCAAAGTGCACTCTGCCATGTTCCTTACTTAAATTTGAGCATCACAAAACATATCTCAAAATAACTATCTTGTCCTCACTTAACCTTCTTTACTCTGATTATTTCGTTTCTAGCCTTGACATAACAAACAAACAAGCAAACAAACAAAAAAACAAACCCCGTGACTAGATTGAGAGTTATAATTTCAATTATTGCTACTAAATTATAACTTTGAATTTGCCACAATCAATCACATAAAGAATGGCTTGAAAAATAAATCAATTTGGCAACTACTTCAATCCTGAAAAAAGCTTATAATTAATTTAATTATTTTGTCAGTGACACAAGTTTCTTCAGAAAAAATATCTGAGTTCTTCAACTTAGCTTCAGGAGAATATAGCTCGGGGAAGAATATTATATTTTGAAAACTTCAGCTAAAATTGAGCTCCTGTCTAAACTGACAAGACAGAGAAAAAATTTAAGCAAGAATGAATTGCCTGAAAAACAACATTAAAATAAACTTGATTTAAAACTTCAGCATAAAACTATTCAGATCTTTTGTCCAGTGCTGTTAGTGCCAAAGAAATTCTTCACAATAAGTACTTGGCAAATCGCCACTCCAATGAGGGCGATACTTTGTATAAGCGACCACCAAAATACTCTGCTTCCACTCCTGGTGACAATGAAATGGCTTTTAAAATTCTTCTTGGTCAAATACGTCTGGTAATTCTGGGCTTTTTCCAGCTGAAGTCTTATATTCTCAAGTGTTGTCTGCCAAGGAAAACATAAAAATGAATATTCACAGGAACGGCAAAACAAAAAATAAAAAAACCAGTAAAAAGTTTACAGTACGACTGCTCTAACCACAGCCGCCCAAAAACATTTCCCGCAAAAAAAAACAAATTATAATTTTTCAACAAATTATCCATGTAATTAATCTCTACATTACAAAGGCCGCAGATTTGTGGTCATTTTGATTAGCATCTATTTCAAAACTTTTAAAATATCTGTGGCTAATTTGCAAAGCTTTTGCTCAACTGGCCTTGGTTGAAGTAGGTGTTCTGAAAGTGCGTCCTCTCCCTCAAAATACTTAACACTGAAAAGAGGTTGTTTAATTCACAGAATGACACTTGGCACATGATACAAGCTACAATTCTGACACCTCTAAAATTGGTTTTAATTCTTTGATACAAATATACATCATGTTCATGATGTTCTTACCCTAATGCTGTCTATTTGTATTTCCTGGATTTCTGTGTCTGTATCTCCCTGCAGTGACGACAGCCAGCTATCCACCTCGTCACTTTCAAGTCCTAGGTCTACATAGACTATCTTCTCTGCCAACATACTAAATGAATTGTCAAAACAGAATGTGTAAATCCCATCCTCAGCTGCCTGGATAGAATGAACTTCATCTGTTTTCTTTTCGTCATCCACCAAAAGTGCTTTACTAGGAGCTACTACTTGAAAGGTAATGTCCATTTCTCCACCTCCTTCAATCACCTGTTAGATAAAAGAGGTACAAAATTAACAATCGAAATAGATTCCATGCTGCCATGCACCTGTTTGAACAGCAATGAATCTCAGACGACATCAAAATGTAGTAAGAACAAAAAAAGTGGCACACGAGGTGATAACCAAGCTTTAGATTTCCTTAGTACCATGTCTTCTGTGATCAGTTACTGCAGAGACCTACTGCAACATAGAATCTATCAGTCAAAATGCAAGAATAAATATAACAAAGTCTTGAGAAATCAGAGGCTCTGTGAGCAAACTATGAATTGAATGTTAGTTTTATCTTTTAACAGGAAATTGCCATTGATCTGAAGGAGATAAAACTATTTGTTCTGTTTCCCTAATCTGTTGCTCACTGGAAAAAAGGACTTTCTTTTAGTTTATTGAATTTTAGTGAAGTTTTAAATCCCTTGACAAACAAGTATTTCACTAAATTATATTTACATTATATTTAAATTTAAGCAGTTCTATTGTAATTGAATACACGTACTGTCAAAGCTTCTCCACGAGAATAGGAATAATGATGATTGGTCAGCACTTAATTATAAAAAAAAATTGTGTGTTAGTACATGTTAAAACTAGGAGTGAATCACTTCTTTTTTTGTGTGATGTAAAATCTTGGTGCTGAATATTAGTATTAATAGCAGATAGTCTGCAAATTTGCAATCAATATTACAAGCAAGGGGCAAGAACAGTTCTTTACAGAATTGTTAAAAACTTCTATATTCTATGATAGTGTCTATCACAAAGTTACAAGACCATTGTAATGCAAATTGTAAATTTATTAACCGCATGGCCATGGGCCGAGTGTGGTTCACGTTCTACATGGGGTTTGTTATTTTTTTTTTAGTTTTGTCGGTGATCAGACACAAACTTCCTCTCAGCCAAATTTTGAATCACCCAACCTATGATGTTTATTCGCCAAAAGCTGTTGAAACATTAATACACGGACAATGTTACAATATTGTTTTCTTTATTGTGTGTAAAGTATATTTTCTTTTGGTTTTATTAAAGCGTTGGATTCAAAGGGAATAATAAATACGCTAAAAAAGGTATTACATCAGCCATGGAATGTGCTGACGTTGCATCTTTCACTTTCGCTATGTGACAAAAAAGATCATGTTTACTTTGCAAGTTTATTTCGCCACGAGCGACAGTCCTTTTAGTTTTCCGAGTATTTTTCGTATTTTTAGACAAGAGGAGTGAATTGCCATGCTGTTTTATTGAAGCGAGTTCAGAGATCGGAAGGAAAATTGAATATTTGCAACCCAAGCAAAGAATGTGCCAGAACGTGCAAGGATTACGTCATTGGTAGAGAAATAACCACCGTACTAAAGATAGCTGTGGATAATGTAATTCTTGAATTATGCGACTTGTGTGACTACTTTGCTAGTCCTTTACTCATGGGAAAAACCAATTAAATTTAATTGTGACTTTTAAGAAAGAAAGCTGTTGTTAATAGTGTTATTATTGAATTGTTTGTATCAATCATGCCCATATATATCCCAAAGAAAGTTCCAGATTAAGACCATTACATCATCGGAGATTTCACAATGGCTATGACTGATGTAGCCTGCAAATGCAGACGTATTTCCGGCTGTCACTTGGTTCAGCTGAACCAAGTGATGGCTGGAAATACATCTGCGTTCGCAGGCTACAACTGATGGTGCAGTAATACAGTTTGTGTTGATCAAGTGATGTGATGTCTACTGTAATAAATGAATCATCAAGGACTACTTTGGAATGTGCACTGCATTGCGACTGTAGAGCTAAGAAAACAGTTACATTTTAAAAGCACAGTTATAAGATCTTACAGATCTTCTTGTTTATTTAAATTTAATTTAAATTGCACATGGAACCTCAAGCAGTAAATCATACCATCTTTTCTGACAGGTGTTTTATAGAAAAGCAGTTTGACTTTAATTTTTTACGAAAAAGAGTTACTATAAAATTCTGAAATTAATAAACTCCTGAAAGCAGCGACCCTTCAAAAGAAGCACAAGACAAAACTTCAGATGTCGGAAAGACCACTGACGGTAGCCCTAATATTTCTGGAAAATAAAACTTTTCTGAATATGCCTGCAATGTTTGTTTACTTACGAAGCATTTTTATAATAACTGTAGAAATTCCTACACGCTCATTAACTAATTTTTATTGTCAATATGCTGACAGACTGACATGAGTTTATAATTTATACAATATTGTTATTGTAAAAAACAAATTGATGTCAGTTTATCATGCATCTGTGCTGTTTCCAGAGGGGTGGGGTGCTCTTAGAAAAAGTCCCTTACAGGAGGGTGGGTATGAACATTTTCTGGAACTACACATTGGAATTTGTAAGTGTTGGTTTTTATGGAGAGAGGAAAACCAGAGGACCTGGAGAAACACCCTTCGAGCCAGGACAAAAATCAGTAGTAGATTCAACTCAATTATGGTGCCAGGAAGGCGAGCATTCTCACCATGTGCCATCCCCACTTCCAATTAATTCAACAGTTAAATGGTCATATTTGTACAGGCTTGCCAGCCGCAAGATGGCAGGATTTGATGCTGTGTGGATGAAAAAATTCCCATACTGACCATTTTGTAATTTTTTTTTAACCTGTTGGGGAAAAATGCCTATTCAAAATAAAGCAAAGGTCTCAGCTAGCAAACTAGCCAAGACTAGCTGGTTTATATTACTTCCTTGTTATGAATGCTTGATGCATGACACTGCATGACATAGTGACATGAGTTGTGTCCCCATTGAGGATGCACAGAAAAAATAAATGTGAATTTCTTTAAACAGCTGTTCCCTTCTGTCACTTTCAGTTCCCTTCTGTCACTTTCAAACTCCAGTGCACAATAGCGGTGGCCTAAAGCACTTTTCAATGATTACTTCTGGGATGCCAAAGTGTGAAAATGCCTGACATTCTGTATGGGAGGAGGGAAATTTAGATTACAAGCCAGACGCTTGCATTAATAATTTAATACCTAATTTCAGTGTCAATTAAAAGCACATCCACATATCAACCTTGCATACAAAAAATTGTAAAAGTTAAAGGTTCAATTAGCATTAAAACTATAGGAAAACACATACTATTTTTTCAATTGAAATTATAATAACGTAAGACAAAAGAATTTTTCTGTAAACCATCAGTTGCTTGGCAGTGCAACCACAAGTTCTGTCTCAGTTCAAAACTTCAGTATGGCAGTCGTTAATTCGATTTAGCAACTACATGTAAGTATTAATGCAACGTAGGTCGCTAAAATGAAGCTAACTTCAGGTGCAAGCGAATAACATGGAAATAAACAGTTATACGTGTTAATCTGTAGTCTTACTGTCTCATTCAACGGTACAATTCTCCACAAACGTCGTTGGTTTGTACAGCAGACCGAAAGTAAATAAAGCCGAGTGGTAAGTATGAGTATGTAAGATGAAGAGCGTGAATCTCTATTAAAATCACTGAAAACACAATCTTGTCTTACCTGATATTCTATTTCCAAAGTTTTGTTATCACTGATATTCTCGTAAAAACAGTTCACTTTCCCTGCTTCCACTACAGTTGTAAAACCATTTAACATCGCACGGGACATCGGCAGCAAAATAAGCCATTGTAGAAGTATGCTGAGGAAGATGCAACTTGCTGGGAACCGCATTCCCGGGAGAAACGCACGAAAAAACAAACCGAGCTAATTCTACTAATTGAAAATCAATTACTAAACTGACCTGGCAATGCAATGCAGATGCTAACTAGTTGATGGTTAATTTACTAGCATTCTGCATATTATCGACCACAGTATCGCATTGAGTACGTGTCCGCTAGTAAGACGATTTCCCCCCCTCTTCCCAGGATTCTGTGCAGTACCTGTTGCTTTGGCGTGTGATTGCGAGATTGCGTGACATGAAGGGAAAAGAGGAATGGGGGAAGGGTGGGAGTGGCTGATCCCACACTGATAATGACTTCTGCAAACCAGACTCATGGTCAGTAGCCTAGGGTACTGACAGTGCTGGTATTGCAAACTGGGAAAGCTGAACTTCTGACTGGGACGGATGGCGAGGAGAAAAGAGTGGAGGGAGGAAGTTTGAAAAAATATGTACCAGCAAAATGAAAACGGTGCGGTGGGGGGAGGGGAAAAATTCAACGAGCTCAAACGCAAGAGAGTGGGTAGGACACATGTCCATCGAGACTGGATCTTTTTCTTTTGAGCCACAGTCTCATTTTCATGCAAATCAACTCATGTAAAAGATTTGTACCAGTCGTAAACCTGCAATTGCGGGAGGCGACATGTAAGGCAAAGAGCAAAAAGCAGAGAGAAAATTAATTTCGCCTGATCATTTTAAGGGACTGTGCAATAGTTACTTGGAGGGGGGCTGGGAAATGGGTGAAATATGCCCCAAAACTAAGTCATACCCCCCTCTTATTGAGCAAAAATTAATTTCAACCCCCCATCACATAATGATAATATTAAGGCTAACCCCCCCCCCCTGAAAAACGTCTCCTCCCATTGATTCCCTCATAACTAGTTTACTTGTTGGAGTTCTTCTTCAGGTACAAACATCACTTCAAACGACTCTTCGACGTATGTCGAAGAGCCATTTGAAGAGTCATCAGAATCACTGGACTTTGAGCTTGTGTCGTCTTCGCATGAATTGGGAGATTCCTCATCTTCTACAGCATCTCTGGCACTGAGGTTCCCGCGTGAGTGGGTGAGAACGTTAACTCGATCAATCAACTCGGCCTCGCTTCCACTTGTCTTAAGACCTTTTTCTTTAGATACGTTTTCAGCTGCTTGTTGGTAGGCGCTTTTACATCTTTTTCAATTGTCCAAGAAATAAGCGGAAGAGTGTTCCTTTCTCTTACTCTTTTTTGGCTTTTGCACCGAGGAACGCAAGGTGCTGCACATAACTTTTACATGCAGTCTCGTCCACGTTGTACTGGGAACATACCTCGTGCAAAGGCCTTTCTTCAGAAGAGGGCAATTTTCCCTAGTTGAACAATCTCTTTATCTGGACACTTGGGAGAAACTTGTCGATCTGGTCTCCAGTGGACGTTGCCGTAGTGAATGGATTAGGGAACTTAAGCACGCGCGTTTTTGAGACGCGGACGGTAGCCGGAAGTCAGCTACTTTTCACTTTTAACTTGTCCTCACACAACCATATTCACATTGCTAAGTATCTTTTCTTCATTAGAGATGAGTAGTATAAAAATCTGGGAGACAATACGGTCCTAGCAGGCGAAATCTTCTCTTCCGGTTGCCGTCCGCGTCTCAAAAACGCGCGTGCTTAGGCTCCCTAATACTTTGCAGGCGAAATAGCATCTAGGGCTGGAACTGGAGAACGTTGGACAGGAACACCTCTTGTCCAACCTTCATTAACGCATCCATCACACGTTGGAGTGAAGGAAAACTAAAGCGACTCAAGGAAGTACTTCCCCTGACGAACATGGTCTTCTTTTAATTTCTCAAGCTTTTCAAACAAGACATTCCCAAACATATTAAATTTTACATCCAAGCCCCCTCTCTTATTGTCATTTTCTCCTATGCCCCCCCTCTAATTTTCCAACCCCCTCCTCTAGGTAATTATTGCACAGTCCCTAACTGGAAATTCAGCATTGAGGAATGCGTAAGAGTCGCTAGGGCATAATCTGAAAAAGAAATATGAGCTCTTCAGCTAGAAGTCAAACTTACTAGAGTGAGAATTGAAAAACGTCCTGCATGCTGCTAGTAGTGGAATGTCGTCGAGTGCGGGCAAATTCACAATGATAACAAATGAGATAGGGCATTTTTAGCTTGGTAAATACGGCAGTTTCGACCAAGGTTGTTCCACAAAACGCGTAAAAGCGTTCAAGGCAATACTGAAAGGTATTACGGGTAGTAATATTTCGCGTTGCTTGACTGAGACTCGCGGTATTTAAGCAAGGAAGAGAAGCACAAATATACGTGGTGCTGTTTCGTTCAACCACGCTGAAACACCTTGAGCCTCAATAAAGCAACGGTACAACACCAGTACCCATAAATTTCTTTCAACGCTGTCGCGTTCGCTTTTGTTGGAAGTTTCTCGAAACAGCTTTCTGTATGGGAAGAGCAGCATTGAAAGAGCAACATTAAAATCAACAGTCAGAACTAAGGTTTAACTTCCTTTACACGCGTAGCTTGCCTTAGTTACCTCATTTGGTTATCTGCGCTTGGAGTGACTGGCCAGATGTGATTACTTTGATCTAAAATCCCGCTCAAGTCTTGGGACGCTTTCAAGTGCACTTTTGTCCAAGATATGGTCTTTCTGTTCACCTCTCCCTCCTCACCCCCAACACAATGTTGATGTTGATTCTCATTATATATTCCAACATTGCTTTGGGGGTGGGAGTCGGAAAATTAAATAATTACCTCCTACCTAGAAATAATGCGTCGCCAACTGGCATTTTGTCCAGTGTCCCAAGAACGTTTGGCCAGGATTGTAGGTTTAGGCAAAACTCATAAGAAACAGACCGAAGGTGAAATCAGAGCTGACACACATTTCCACATCCCCTGGATTTACAAAATGTGCATTTAACTGCTCGGATATCTACTGATAGTCGTTATAAAAAGCCATACTACACCGCACAGAAACGTTTATTTAATTTCCACAAGGGAAACTCACAAGATAATACCCCAGGGGGACACCCTCTGAAGAAAGTTACAAGTACTGTACAAAATAACCCGCCCATCCCATCAAAGTTATTGCAAGGCACTCTGAAATTAAACGTGCACAGGCAGGCCAGGAAATATGACTTATGAGGAAAAACAAAAGTAGGGGAAATTGTTAAAAAAGGACCAATGAATTCCACATGGAAAAACAGACTCTTGCGGTCCAAAAGATTTGATAATTAACGACGAAGTAATAAGCTTGAATGAGTTCAATTTCTCTCATTCGTTCTACGTTTCAGTTATGAGAAGTCCATTAGTGGCTTGATCTGTCACTGCGTGACTTCGTTCCCCAGAATCAAGTTCTTGCTCCACACTTTTGGTAGCAGGAGTTACTGATCGACTGACCCCATTACACAGCTTAACATCTATCTCTGCGAGCTTGCACGGTAGCGACGTCTTGAGGTCACGGTGGAGGCCATTCGGCGCCGCTGAGTCATCGCTCTCTCCACATGTCGAATCACTAACGCTTGTCTCATAACATGTAAGATCCACTAAGGGATCTGAACCATTTTCAGCGTCTTTATCTTTGTCATGTAACTCTATACCAGCTTTACCCTCGACATTGCCATCTGCTGCAATTTCTGGTCGAGAGGTCTTGTTTGTGTTAATTGTTAAAGAAGGTAACGACTTGTTCTCGCATGATACCTTTGTTTTCCTTAGGTCTCTTTCTGGCGAAACAGTTGTCACTGTTGGACTGTCTGTCCCCTTCACTGTCTCACAATTTGACACCAGAGCGTTCATAACTGTGTCAGATATTTCTGTGTCACACACACGATTTGATCCCACATGAACTGACTGTTTATCAGCAGCTGTAATCTCGGAGGACGCCACTGTACCCAGCCCAGTCCGCTCATTGCCGGCAGCTAAAGTTGCGCAGCTAGGTTTTGGATCTGGAGCTCTTGTTACCAATACTGTTGAATTGCTTCCCGCGGTTACAGATGAAGTTGAAGAGGCTGTCGTCTTTAACATGATCGGTTTATTACCCAGAGCTAAAGAACTGGTATTAAGTTCAGATGGTTTAACTTTTAATGGAGTTTTTGCCGCTTGGTCAACTGGTTTGTTGACTGTGGCAATTTTGGTTTTTGGAGGCAAAGTCGTTGAGGCTGACAATACAACCTTATGCCCAAGTGCAGTCTGCGTAATCTGAGCTGTATTGCCTAACACAGTAATCCCCGCTCCGGATAACTGAGTTGTTGTACTTGTGGTAGATGAGGTTAATGAACTTGAAGGTCTGATAACGACTACCTGTTGGGGCGCTGACGAAGTAGGCACGACAATAGCCCCTCCCTTGACTGCCAGAGGCACAACCCCTCCTGATCCTGGGCGTTGCACTAGAAAGACTGGGGAAGTAGACAATACACTAGAAAGTTTGGAGGGTGTAACGGAAATGGCCACTTTTGGGACGGCTTGGCTTGGCAGCTGAGAAGTAGCTGATTTAGTACTAAGCGACGAGCTTGCGAGCGTCGCTACTCCAACTGGATTTGACGATGAAGAAGCTGAAGAAACGACGGCGCTTCCTTGCGTGGTCAGGACAGCAGGATTCAACGTTTTCCCTTGAATCATGGGTTGGGACACAGGCACGGTTTTCAGCACTTGTAGCGGCACTCCAGAACTTGACACCAACATAACTTTTCCTACACCTGACGATACCGCGGCGGACAAGCGCGCTTGTGACTGATGATGTTGAACGGCAGCAGAAACAGCTGTTGATGAAAGACTCTTGGAAAGGGTGACAGCTTGATTGGAGGTGGTACTGCGGAAAGGCGTCGTAGGCACTCCAACTGATGAACTAGGCTGGGCCGCCACTGTAGATGAAGCTGACGCATTTAACGTAGCGGAGGGTTTAGACAGTATTCTGACCGAGTTCAGCTTCTTCTCTGGTTGTGTTACCCTAGCAGAGGGCAAAACTGTCTTTATAGAAAGTCCACTTGCTGAGACAGTGTTATTTGTATTTACCACGGCAGAAGTCTTAACTGTGACATCAACTGCTTTCTTGGCAGTAACAGAATGCAGACCAGCAGGAATATGGAGAATGTTTGGTCGATTTCCCTGTGGGATCTTGGTGACGGAAGTCGGAGATATGTCGGCAGCTCCTCCTTGAGGTACTGTCTGGGCAACTGTACCAGGTTTGACCTCTGTTCCAGGCGCATGCTTCTTTCGCTTCTTTTTCAATCTAGGAGGCGTTGTTTGAATGGCGATGGAGCATGAATCGTCTTCTTCCTGAACTCCTGGGCTTGCAACAGACTGGTTACTTTCCTCAACAATGTTCGTCTCTTCAGCTTTTCTCTTTTGTGGAAGCGAGATCTGAGTTGCTGCGTTGCCTTTGTTCTCGCCATCTTCGCCATCTTTGTTGGCTTGGTCAGACGTTGGTGATTTGTTGTTCTTACTCTCTTCGTCTTCCAGAATAAAGTCTTCGTCACTGGACATGTCCCTTGCTCCAGCATCTTCAATCTCGTCTTCAACGCTTTCTTCACTGCCCCATTCCTCTGCTTCTCCAGCAGGGACGACCTCTTCTGTAAAACATAAATAAGAATCAAAGTTCTTGATAACTTGTCTATACTATGCCAGAGCAAATCATGTGCGGCGCAAGTAAAAAAACCGGAGACCATGTCAATTCTCGCCGAGAAAACCAAATCCACCCAGAGAGAATTAATGAGAATGAGTAGAGACTAGTAGGGAGCAAATGAGATCTGGAGCAAATGGTCATCAAATGAGACAAAAACAACATGTGAAGTATATGTGGGTTATTGACTAAGCGTGAGGTCAAGATGGCTGGATATTGGCCAAGTTCTTTTTTGGCGTCCATAAACTCGCAAAAAAGAACGAGGCCAATATCCAGCCATCTTGACCGAACAAGCTTGGTCAAAAGATTTAGCATAAGGCTTTTGGGAAACTTTTTCTTGCGGGACACGGCGGGTATTCCACGTAACCAATCACAGTGGTGGATTAGGTTCATCTTGCTCGCTCACGGAGCTAGCCATATAATAGGATAAATTACAGAGAAACAGCTAACACTACTATAGCAATAGAGTGAGCAAGGAATGGCGCCAAGTACATGTACAGCTTTGTAGACAGGCATAAGGTGAAGGGTGCATCCAAGCCTCGTGGCCCATCATGCTATATCCGGAGCAATTTAGAGTCCAGTATATCTCATACCCCCTGGATGGTATGCTGGTCTATCACAGAGTTCAACCCCCCTCCCCTCCCCCCCTTATTCATACTCCAGGGTGAAAAAGGTTCTTTCCAAGAAATCCACAGACTAAAATATCAGGATTACTGACCTGGCTCTTCAACTGGTTCAGGTTCTTGGCTCTCCTTCATGATCTTTATCTTTGCCTTGCTCATCAACTTGCTAAATGACATCTCGTACTTTTCCAGTTCTTCAAGCAAGGCTAACAGGCTGCCATGCAGATCAATTTCACAACGCTTTCTTGGGGGTGGGGGCTTGGGTTTCCTGCCACGCTTCTTAGGGGGAGGAGGTGGTTCTGCAAATTTCTCACAGAGCTTCTTCAGAGACTCAACATCGAATGCAGCGAGTTCAAACCCTTCAGCAATTGTGTTCTTTGGTTCCTGCTGTTGTTTTTCTACAGCTGGCGGGGGTAATTGTGGATTTGGAGCTTCTGGTTCAGGAGATGGTGTTCCACTTCGTAGCTACATCAAGGAAACAAAAGATGTTTGAAAACCAGGATGTAATAACAGCTAGGTAGAACAGCCACAACTTTTAGCTAAATGACAGCTTTACTTACCTTTCTAAGTCTTGAATCTCTCCTGGGTTGGTTGGGTGTGGCAGGACGTGTTGAAGTTCCCTTGGCCTTTGTTGGAGCTGGTGGTGGGGGTGGAGGTGGGGGCGTGGCAACCTTAAATGCAAAGAAAATGGTCTGTTAGCCCTTAAAGGGTTAAATAAAACTGAAGATACTTAATGAGAAGGAGGAGAAAGAGAGGGATGAAGACATGACTTGACTGACTCTGAAGAAGTATGTTTGTAACATCAACTTACCTTCTTCTTTTGTTTGTTTAATGTTGGGACATCCAAGGGACACTGCTTGTAAATACGTAAATCTGAAGCAGAGAAGATCGGAAAATACAGGTAGGACCAGCTGTTTGCATCATTTCCCAGCACCATGTCTCTTTGTTCAGTTGAAGCAATGGTGGAAAGATGTTCACGGAAATCATAGTCTCTGACCTGGAATTCAAGAGAAATAATAAAACATAAAAAAAAAATAGACAATCACGTGCTGTGTTGAAATGGAGATAGGTGTGGCTCAGCTGTTAGAGAGCTGGTCAGGAGGTTCTGAGTTCAAGTCCTCTAGCATGCCATCAGCAGAATTTGCTTAAGGTAGTCCACAATTGGGATTTAAACTACAAAATGTTTATTTGTTATATTTGTCTTAACTGTATGAGTGACATACATATACCTAGAAACTAGCTAGCTCAAGGCTTTGGTACTAAACCACTATCATGAGTATATCTAATTATTTTTAAAATGCTATGCATCTACTAGAGATAAAATTCAAAGTTCAAAACGTTTCCCACACTTTTTTCAAATCAATATTTGGTCCACAAGTTATGTTTCTGATCAGTGAAATAATAATCCCAGAAACACTGAAATTCAGTTGGCTAACACAACTTAGACTTGTTTTTAACAACATGAATAACGTTTCACACTTTCACCAGATGTAAATTTTACCACCAGAACTTGTTACTGGCAATGAAAAGCTACATGCGGTCAAACGATTCCCACACTATTTCCAAAGGCCTAAACCAAGATCATTACACATGGAAATCATTTCAAATAGAAGGGATGTTGCCAGGAATAGATCTTTCCCTAGGGAATTTTTAGTGTGCGTGCAATCAGAGATAATCATAGTCTAGGCAGTTTCTTTTTTCATAGAAAAAAACCGGGTTGTCAATGAGGGCTGTAACCTGTAACACCTGTTGCGGCTGAGTACACTTGATGGGCCTTTGATGCTACCGGTGAACTTGCCTATACAAGTAACACATAACATAACAAATTTGTTGTAGGTGTGAAGATCACGGCTAAAAGTGAATCAAAACTTAATGACAGCCCTGAATAAGTTTAATCAAAACCTAAGAATAGTGGCATGACTCTATGATTTCTGGCTCAAAGTAAAGATTTGTCTCACCAGGCTGTTGTCACAAAGGCATTTAAGAATCCAAACTCGTTGATGAAGAGTTAGATCCATATACGACTTTTCCATCAAAGGATTTACTTCACCTGAAAGGGTAACAGGAGACAATTTCTTCAATTCAGAGAAAAAATCAATTCATCATGCACTTATACTGTAAACGTTTGACATAATGAAAGGAATGTATGTGAATGAATAGTAAAGTAGACTACAGGTAGTCAGTCTTCTGCTTAGTCCGTCAACCGTGGCGGTAAATAAACCTTTTCCATTTCTTGCCCCCAGGATTTTGTACAGCCATTTTTTTCTCTCGCTTTTCTTTCACATCATATTGTAGTATAATAATAAGGGGAAAACAACTCACCCAACGTTTCAAATGTAGCCATATCCAAACCAAGCTGATGACAAGTCTAGAAAAATAAAGTTAATAGCAAAGATATTCTCATTACAGATATGTTACAGATGAAAAGACCTTCTAAAGGTTATTAAAGACAGGGCAGGGTTGAACACATTTCATCTTGATAGCTTAGTGGTTGGTTTTGTAAGTACGATAGATCAGCCCTTACAAGCCAAAGTCAAATTTCAATAGTTTTGCCAATACATGTATTTAAGACCTTCTATCCCTTCCCTATCAACCTTTCAGCCCAACAGGAACCAAAGAAAGGTTTGTCAGAGAACTGTAAAATTTAAGACTCTTGAGTCATTAATAAGATGCCTAAAGTAGAAGAATTTTGAGTGTTACAGGATTGTCATTAAATTCAAAAAAGCTGGTTGTACAATAAAAGTTGGCAGTAACAATTTGAAGATGCCATCCTCCCCTTTCGTCATTCCTGAATTCTGCGTTGCTGGTGTTCATCACTACAGTAACCAGGAAATATAGTCAGCTATCAAATACTAACAATAGCCCTGATTCAGCTTCCGTGTGAGCAGGGCTTTTGTCTCCCAAATTTAGCAACCAACTGCATTGGCCATGAGCTCAATTCTACATATTACAACACAGAAAAATAATTTGTCGCTCTCTATGTTCTAACTACAGTGTAGGTCAGAAATTCCAGGTCGATGTGAATACTTACCAACACCTGACCATCCTTCTCTATGGCCTTGTACCAGCTGTTTAGTCGGTCACATAGCTTAGATTCCCAAACTTTAAACTTCATGGGAGGTTTCTTGAACAAACTATCCACAAGGGATAAACAGATATTTTGAAACAATTATTAGGCAATTGAAACAACCACTGCCATTAAGTTCCAAGTGAATGCATGGAAAGAAACTCTGCATTGCATGGCAAATCTACCAACAAAACAATGCCAAAGAAAGAATACTTTTAAATAATTTTAAGAAGGTAGATAAAACATTCACCCTGCTGTAAGGTCAAATTACAAGTAAGTCTAGCCAGTTTTTTGCTGGTATGAACACTAGATAGCTATGCTTTGTGAAGATTTCAACTATTGTTTTCTTTCCAAAATAAACTTCTCAGGGGGGAAGTTTCAGGAAGCCCCTCTGATAGAGTTAATCACAGAACATTTGTTAACACTACATTAAAACATTCCAGCTTCATGCAAGGTAGAACAGTAGTGTCTTTACAAAACCACAGTTATTGTATATTATCACATTCATTATCAATGGTAGAGTTATAACACAAGAACATTTTGTTTTATAGACATCTCACCTTTTTCTTTGATGTGGAGTAATCAAAAGAGCTGTAAATATTCTAGCCAGTAATGAGGACTTATTAGCATAAACAAAACTCAGCTCCAGTTCGGTGATATTGAGGTCTTGTATGTAGAGAAAATCTTTTAATAAAAACAGTAAGCCAGCTAGTGAAGGAATCTGTAAAGAGGAAAAAAGAAAAATATTTACGTACTGCTTGGCAAAGAGATATGTAAAATGGCATTCCCTGAAAGAAAAAAAAACTGTTTAACTTAAGCGAAAAACTTCTTCCAACAATACCAGGAATTCACTTGGAACTACCTCAAAATTGTTTTGGATACAATGGATGACTAAAAACACATTTCATGACAAAATTAAATTCTCAATAAATTCTTATTACATTTACCTCCCACATTGAATGAAGCTGCTTGACCACATCAGGACCTAACTCTTTTTCTTCCCACACCGCTAAATCTTGAAGCAAAACTAAATTAGCTTCTTTCTTCTCCTTCTCACGTATCCGACGACGTTCACGTTCTTCTATGTCTTCCTGAATCTTCAGACGTGTAAGCAAAGAAGAAGAGCCTTCTCCATTGATCATATTAACATATGAAACACGAGCAGCAGTGCGTCGACGACTGGTCCCTTGAAATAAGAAAACAAACATTCTGTTACATACTCACTTAAACTCTGCTTAATACTTGATTATGCATATTCATTGCATCAATGAGATTGCAGGGCTCAAAAAAAACCCTGAAAATCCAGCATACCCTTGGGACAGGCAGCTCTCAATTTTTGCTTGCCCTAGGCAAGTCCTAGTCTACATTTTTTTAATTTAGTTGGACACGACTTGCTTTCCCAGTGTGAAAGTGAGAATGAAAAGTTACTTGCCTGGGAAGAAAATCTGCTCGTCCTGGACGACTGAACGGCAATGTTTTCGAGCACTGTATTGTACAGTTGTTATGATTACCAAGCCATGATACTAACAGAGATAATAGTTTTAACACAACATATCACTTTAACCTACCATCTGAGCCTTCAGCTGGAATGAAATCACTTCTCAAAGCCATGGTAGCTTCTAAGCTAACCTTGTCTCTTAGGGACCTGAACATAAATTTAGAAGAACTAAATGAGCTCAAACTGAGAGTCTCTCTGTGAGTGTGTGCCAATGAATAGATGTGATTTTTGTAAAATGAAGCATTGTTCTGAATAACAGATAAGTCTGGGAAAAGGGAGCGGAAAGGAACCAAAATAACCTAGAGGACTATGGCAACAGATTTGCCATAGAACTTATTGAGAGTTTAAGTTTTAAATATTATCTTAAATTATGACCAGTCTTGTTTTTAATTTTTTTCAGTTCACCATTGAGCTGCAATGTTAGATGAATGTCTTGAATATTACTAGTGACAAACTTAGTGTTCCAAGTAAAGGGGTGTACACAGGGATGTATCTAAGGGCCAGCCGTAGTTGTAACAGACAAAATTCCAGCAGATTTCTCTGATAAAAATATACTTCCCCTGACCAGATAAATACAAAATGCCAGATATGGTAGTGGCTTCCAGCCTCCCTTTAGAGCTGTCCTTTTTACCTTGACAGTGACAGTTCACCTTCTTCACGAAGGAAAAAATCTATTGTGATCACAGTGACCTGAAACGTTTCTTCTAGTCTTCAATTGCATTATATGACTGTTATAATTTTAATTTTCCATGACTTTTCTTCAAACTGAGATATTGGATGGTCTGAAATGTTCACCTGTTTAACAAAGCCAGCTTTTGCTCCAGAATTTTCTCCATTTTGTGGCCAAGTTTTGAGACCCAGTGGTCAGATCCATTGTAGCGGTAACAGTTTTCCAAAATAAGACGGATGTCACCAATAACTTCTGTGATGCTGTTGTATTCATAATTGTTAAATTTACAACCAACTACCGAGAAAAAGCACAAATAGAGTAAAATTAGTTTATACAATCTAAATGCACTGTTGGGCATTTTGTTCTTCAAGTAACTGTACCATGAACAAGTTGCTCACTGAGCAAGGGCATTTCAGAGACACAGACACATTAAGTGGACAAACCGACTCTAGTGGAGAGCTGCCGAAGTCAAGAGTTATTGTTTTACTGTGGTGAGAAGATAAGTCTCAGTGATACACATGGCTGAGGAGAGTTGAACGGTTTCCAGTTTTTTTGCTGGTTGTACGCATAAGGGCATTACGCTAAAAAAGAAGAAACAAGCTAGAAATTTACACCATAACAAGGGTAAACAACTTTTTTGGGGTGGGCATACTTTTGGGCAGACTAAACAAGGTATTCAAAGAATTTTAAAAGTGTGTTCTGTTTCAAATCAATCCCCATATACTGCTTTATGTTAGTTTTTCAAAGAATAATATTAATGATATCAAATCTTTTTTCTGTTTTCAGCAAAAATTTAATTCCAAAAAACTGTTTTCGACAAGATTGTTGATGAATATAGTTAACCTCAGTTCACTTTGTGTAACTGAGAAAAGATAATATTACTAAGATAGCATTTATGGGGATTCCCTTGATCAAATAACATTAATTTTAGCGTTTTTTTATACAAAATGTAACTTCAGTTTTACTGTGTTGGAATAGAGATTGCTTTAAATTATGATACCTAAAAAATAAAATTGTCATCCGTAAAAATGGTTTACAGTTTTAAACTTGAATATATAACTTTGATAGAAGGTTACTAAAGATCAATTAGTGAAAATTTTTCTAGCAATCAAAATATGGATAAGAACATAAAAATGTCAAAAACATCGCTGACAATATCTGACACAAAATTTACAAATTGATGATACTAACGAAATTTATGTTTTAAAGACAAAAAAAAAGTAACTAGTTTCATTAATAACACGAACTCAACAATTCTCAAGCAGTGGAAATGTAACCATTCTGAACACGAGGGACAAAATGACAGTTTTTTTCCCTTGCCAAATGAAAGGCTGTTTTCGACTCTGAATTTACAAATGTACCCAAACACTTCTTAAAACTAAAGGTCAAATCATTTGTGAACACATTTCACCCGAAAAGGAACAGCCCTTTCTAATCAGATCGGTCACTTTAAGATAACATAATCAATTAATTAAACTTCTACTAACTTTGATGGAAACTCATGGGTTCTTTGATTCTCTCGTGATAGTCCCACAAACCAAGTGCCTCGGCGTCCACCGGCTCCAAAAATGGCCAAGTGACATTTTTGTAAGAATCAGCCGATATTTCCATGAAAACACGGTATCCTTGTTGCACTTCGGGACTAAGTTTGGTTAGATCTAGGATGTTCACTTGTTGTACCGGCGATTTTTCTGTTTCCGGCGGTTTAGCACGAGTTTCTGAAAGTTCAACCGGCACGACTTCGTCGGTTTCTGCGGGCTCTGCAATCGGATTTTCAACCACAATTTCATCTGTTTCCATTGGGGAAGTTTCCATTTTGAAGTACTAGGCACTCAGGCAAGTTCAGTAGCCCTTCAGTGATATATACGAAAGTCCAGTCTGTCAAGTTTCTATATAAAACACAGTATGAAAGGCAAATGCCTGTGAACCATGCCAACTTCCCTCCGACGCATTGTTGATGCGCAGCCGATGAACAAAGGTCGTGCGCCGACTCAGTAGGATAAACTCAACAACCACGCTACGAAAGAGCACGTTATCCAAATTTTGCCGAGTAATTAACCGCTTGAATTCAAATCAACCCAGATAAATCGCCATTCCAAAACGAAAAGGGAGGAAAAGGGTTCATTTACAAACCGGTGAATAAATAGTCGCCGTGAAAATTCAATATACGGTAAACGAATTAACTCTGGCTAGTGCCAGACCCCTTAACTGGCACAGATCTCGGAGCATGCATCTGTGAATTCAATTAGAAATTCACCCTGAAATCACGAATTAACGAAAATTTAGTGTTATAATAGTAGGATTTACTAGCCTGCGATGTTTACTTCATTTTCGTGTTGTCTAAAACACAAAAATTATAGAATTTTTTGAACACCGACTCCATATCGACTATTACAATTGTCGAGCCCGCGATACCGCCAATTCATTTGATTTTCCCGCCGGTTTCAAAGTTTCCCGCTCATCTCGCTCATCTCAACAAAGGACTCGACAGAGAGAACAGTCCTTGAGAGATGCCGCTTCTGGGAAGGAAATCCTTCAAGCCGAACCCACTTCCCAAAGATCTGAGGTCTGCGGAAGAAGTATTTGTCATCAAAGAGACGAATGAAGTCTTTAGGTCGTATGAGTATCCTTGAGAATCGTGTAGAATTGCGCAGTGAGTTTTCGAATTACCGTGTTTTCAAATCTGCGCACCGATAGAACAATGTCGGTTTTGTCGGCTTATGATCGATTTGTAGAATAATAGATGAGTGTTTATTCGTTTTATAGGTTCTTTTTAGCCCATATAAAATTCTGCGTTGAATAACTAGTGGAATAAGGCTTACGTCTCAAACATTCAAAGAAGAAGTGGCTGCAGACATCGGACATGCATGCTGTATGCACATCGAGTGTTGTTGGCTGTCCGAGTTGTCGATTTCACCAATGCCAAACTAAGGTTACCGGTCGTTTAGTTAACATTGTGCCATGTCAGATTATCGACAAGATGAGTTCATGGGTGAATGTCAAGTAAGCCATTGCCTGTTGATGCACCAAATTTTTCTCGCTTGATGCACTTACTGGTTTAAAAGTTAAGTACTTCAAGCTAGTAAAGTACACCAAGCAAGAAAAGTAAACTTGGGTCAACAACAGATGATGCAAGACTCTTTCTACACACAACATTCATCCATTTTGTAGACCCGCACAGCAGCATGGTATTGATTTAATTTAGTATAACTTTTTCATCCTTTGCGTGGTGATCAGTGTATGCCTGCCAGCTCTTGCATATTATGCATGAGTCTGATACGTGTAAATTAATAACATCAATCTTTCAAGGTCTTTGGCAACATTCAGAAACTGCCAGAACATCTTCGGAAATCTTTGGCAATGTTTGTAATTCGTCAAACATCTTTGAATCTTTAGCAATGTTCACAAACAGTCAATGAAAATCTCACACATCTGTCTCTGGAAATGGTGGCAGGTAAACCAATGCTCCTTCAGAGTTAAGCTGATAAGAGGTGCTCCATGAACTATAAACTTAATTCTCACTGGGACAAAAAGAGCGATGAGAAGAATATACTTCTTGCTCCTGGATTTGTTATGTTATGCTTCAATTCTCTTCTCTGACCTTATATTTAAGTACTTTTCCTTGACATGATGAAGTGAATACGTAAATCGCATCATTCTTTATGGATTCCAAGTATGGGGCTGTCAGCTGACTGGAAAAACAAACCTGAAATATGGAGAAGCTGTTGCAAGTGAAGAGCAGACACTTAAAAGACTGGAGAGCTTCCCAAAGTATTTAGAAAAACCAATTTTGCAGCTTGTTCATCACAGTAAGTACAGTTTACACATCTGTGCTGCTGATAATTCTTCTGTGTTCTAATAGTTAATGGAGGCACTACATGGTTAGCACACTGGCTTGAGAGGTCTGGGTTCAAGCCCTGGCCTGGGTCATAAGGTTATGTTCCTGGGCAAGACATTTTACTCTCACAGGACCTCTCACCAGTCAGGTATATAAATGGGTACTGGCAAAGTTAGAGCTTGGGATAGCCCTGGGAGTAGAAGCCCTCCTAGTTGCTTCATGCTGCAGAAACTGGGATAAGCTCCAGTGGTATGGCCACTGGCCTGACACAGACTTAATCTTTTACCTAATTAATAATGCGTAAGACTTCAAATCAAGTGGTATGGGCTGCAGCATTCACTAGGGCCATTGTATTGTGCTCTTTGTAAGGAGTTAACACTCAAAAATCCGCTTTCTACCCTGGAGTTATTATTCACTCTTAAACAACCAACCAGGCGGAGTGGCTATACCTTTTATCTGTACTTCTGATCAGTTACAGAAACTGGGTTAGGCTCTGATCTGGTAGCTGTGGTTCACTAGGCTTGTGAAGTCTTTACCTACCAACTGATGAACTACATGTTGGCCATGAGACTAATGGAGATGACTGTGTTCTTTTCATCTGTTTTACTTAGGTACATGCACACTTCAAACCCTTGTACAACAGTGTTACAAATATCTAGAGAAAGAGTATGTGGAAAATGAGCCTGTGGAGTGTTGTGTCAATGGAAAGTGGTAAGTCATGGTCAGCTATGAAAAAACAGTTTATTAGTATGCAAAGAAAACCAGTTTTAAGGTTTGCCACTTGAGCAAGCTCTAACTATGACACACTAACCCAAAAGTCATTCTCACTAGCCCCCATAATGTTTCTTACTTTCTCTCTGATTTCTTTTTGCCTGTCGGGCAAGCAAAGAATAGAATCCATGGATCATGTTTACTGTAGGTAGTGTCAGTCGACACTATCGGCCGAGTATCAGTAAACAATCGGCTGATACATGAGCAACATATCAGTCAACAGTTGGTTAAGTGTCAGTTGAGTATCGGTTGATTATCGGTCAAATGTCGATTGAGTAGTAGTCAAGTATTGGTTGATATGTTGGCCATTACACGACTGACACATATCGGCTGACGTATTGACCAATACTAGACTGACACTCAACTGATACTTAACCGCCACTTGACTGACTGTCTGCCAACATATCAGCTCTGTATCAGTCGACACTTGGCTGATACAAGGCCAATATTTGGCCAATGTATCGGCTGACACTACCTACATTAAACATGATCCAAATCCACAAGCCTGATCGAAAAATCCATGAGCCCTTGCCATGAGCTATTGGACACAGCTTCCTTTGCATGTTGTTTGAGATTAGTTATAAGCCATAAATACAGATCGCTCTTGTTTTTCATTCCCCTGCCACATTTTTTATCATACCCATAATTTGATTGAAAGAGTGGAATGAACTATGACCCCATGAAAAATAGACTCAATGTATCAATCTGATTATAAGAAGTAGTCACAAGGTTATAAATTATCTTTTGACAATGTAACTCTTTTCCTTACAAGATCATGATGAGATTGAAATATTGCAAGAAATTTTATAGAGTATTTTTGTTGTACTGATAGTAAAAATAATAATGAGACTACTTGACATCTTTGTTTTTTTATCAGGCTAATTATTAAACATCTCTTATTCCAAAGATATGTAAACTTATCAGCCTTTTTCCTTCTTTTTTAAATTCTCCTTGGTATCATTCAGGCATCAGGGTAGAATTTCCAGAATTCATGGCCAAGCCATCACTGGAAATGTGAGTGTACAGAAATCATGCTTTTAGTGAAGAAACCTCCATTAGGATATTGTTCAAGTCGTAGTTATAATACACAAAGCATGAAAAATGGTTAAATATAGGAGGCTAAATGACCTAAGGACCTAAGGACTCGCACACACATTTTTGCTGGACCATTATACAGTCCTTGTATACTGTCCAAGGTAGATCATCAATGTATCAATCAATTAACCAAATCAATCAATCAATCAATCAATCAATCAAT